>Ga0315915_1000596_pt1 | contig 38562 bp, 26 predicted proteins | sample MpolbnodulesMG_FD_207738 | JGI IMG/M metagenome (GOLD analysis project Ga0315915, IMG submission 207738) | Medicago polymorpha root nodule microbial communities from Los Angeles, California, United States - branched nodules | ecosystem: Host-associated > Plants > Roots > Nodule | place: USA...
TGAATCAACTTATGTGACAACTTCTTTTTTCTCTTTTTTCATTGGTCAAAAACAATGGAGAGAAAAAAAGGAAGAGAGAGAATAAAAGTATAAAAGTATAATGTGAGTATAAGAGAAAAAATTGTTAAAAAGTTGTCACAAAGTGGTTGTACAAATATCATTTCTCATTTTTTTTTTACCTAGCAAGTTGTAACATGTCCCATGTTTTATGTACCGAAAGTACGTTTATATGATGTAAGAATACCACGATTTCTTTACTTTAGGCCTATATACCATTTATTTACTTACTATTAACAAAATGCAAAATTAATGAGCACTTGAAGTTAAGAATGTTTTTTGTCAGAAGAAAAAAAAAATGGTTGAGTGAAAAAAGTTAAGAGAGTGTGAAAAATTGTAAGCAATATGCTAACCATGTTTTACAGAAGCTGTTTAGGAAATCGAATATAGGGCCGTTTGGATTAGCTTATTTTTGAGCTTATATAAAGCAACTTATACAAATAAATAAGTTTTTATGTACTATTTATAAGTTTTTAAGGTAGTTTATGAAAAATCCGTTTATGAAGATACAATTTTCGTTAGTGAGAGTTTATAAATTAAAATAAAATCTTATTTATTTACATAAACTATTTTTCATAAGCTCAAAATAAGCTCAAACCAAACGGGGCCATAGTAATATTTATATTAAAAGTTGTGCAGTTAATTTCTCAAAAATTTAAAAATTGTTATTTTCAATTTAAAACTTTCTTTTTTTATTTTATTAACCAGTGACATGACTCAAATCATAATAATAAATTATATTCAAATTATAATTTATAAATTTATCTGTTACCATTACACTTTTTTTTTACGGGCTCTGCTATCCTTACTGTTAATTTCAATCTACTTGTTACATTTATCTAAAAGAAGGTTTGCTATCTATCTCTTCTCTATTTCTATTCATCAAAGAGTACAAAGTTTCTACTCAACTTCTCTTTTATTTCTTTTCTCTCTTATTTTTTCTCTTCGTTGTTTCTCTATTTCTCTGGACACTCAAACAAAGTGTTAATCTATTAGTTCAAATTAGTCATTCTCATCAAAAAAAAATTGTAGATGTTTGTTTGATGGATTCAAAATTTATCACCAATAAAAGGTGATATCAAGAAGGTTTGTTTTCTTTGTGAAAATACTTTGTTTTATTTTTTAAAATATGTGTTCGTTTTAACCTGCTCATAAGAAGAATACAAACTTTTAAAACGATTAAATATGTCCGAAAGGGAAAAATGATATTTAAGGATTATGCATTTCAATTAGGAAATATTTAACGTTGCTAATTGTGTTAACCCTATGAGGGAGGTGAATGTTGAATTTAAAACTAGAGGGGATGTTTGTGATATTCGATTAAACTTCAAGGAGGTTAGTGCAATTTCCTCTCAAGAAAATGCAATGCAATTGTTTACTTCAATAGTCTTTTTTCTTTTTATTAACAAATAAAACTAACACAAATTATAGATAATGAAAATAAAAATATTTTTACAAAATTAATGATCCATTATTTTATTAACGCGATCCCACTTTTTTTTATTCTAAAATGGTCCATTATTTTTCATGGTTATACAAATATTATCATTTTTTATTTATATTTTGTTTCAAAATCATTTCTCAATTTATAAAAGTTATATTTCTGAAGGAAAAAGTTATATTAAAATTGCCCTTTTTGATCAAAAGTAATCTCTTATTTTGTAAAAGTTATACCGTAGTGGTTCTTTCTCTCTACACCACAATTTAAATGGAATCGGCCACAGTTCACAAAATATAGGATCATTTTGGAACAAAATTTCAAAAATAATCAACCGGGCACCCGTACTACAATTTTTACTACTATATTTGTCTATAAATATAGAATTTTATTTCTTAATTTTTACTAAAAATTGAAAATTTACAGTAGTATTAAATTTATTATTTCTATTATTTTTTTCAAATTTATCCTTTGAAGAGAATTACATTATCTCTACCATAATATTTATTTTTTTTACAATCTACCATAATGTTTATTGTTAGTTACAGAAGAAGATATACAATGATTATTGATATTTTCGTAGTAAAAAAATAATTGATACAGATGAAAATTTGAATCCTATACTTTAGAGACAAGATAATATGTCACTAGAGTGAGCCCTTTCCTGAGGTCGGAGACCCATGAAACTTTAAAAGCAGTGAGTTGCTAACCACCAAGATGGAGCTCATAGCCATTAGTCCTCCTGTGATGATTAAATAAATATCAAAGGTAACAAACAAGAAATAACCATCTGTTCGCCGACAAGGAAAATACATTTGAAAAACGATATGGTAGGGTGTGTGCAGAAAATATATGAAGAAAAACTGAAAGTACAGTACGAAAATAGAGCTTTATATGCCCCGCTGTAACATAAAAATAAATGAGTGGTACAAGGTTGCTCACCTGAAAGTGAAGGTGTCATAGCAAAGTCAAATTGGGGAAGTAACACACCAGCAGCAATGGGAATGGCAATAACATTGTATGCTACTGCCCAAGACAAATTTTGGTAAACTTTTGCCATCGTTGCCTGTGCTAGGTCTAATGCGTCAATAACCTGTCCGTTAAAAAGTCAGGAAACAAGAGGATGGAAAGCCATATATGGTGGCTGGTGTTCCAAGTATGCAAGTATTAACAGAACCCCGAGGGTTTATGTAGAAGTACCACACTATAAACTAAAGAATGAGAAAGAAACTTAATGACACAATGACATGAAAGCAACTTAATGAATCCCAGACATGATAATGACGTACCTGTGAAATTTTGTTGCCCAGAAGTATGATGGATGCTGCATCTGAGGCAGCATTCTCTTGAGCTTCATTCTGCAGAGCGATCCCAACATCAGCTGCAGCCAAAGAGGGTGCATCATTTATCCCATCACCTACCTTAGAGGAGAGAGAAAACATTTCTTAGTAAAACACCATTTTCCATTCAATATTCATTGATAGATGCATTTTAATAAAAATCCAGTGTGATGCTTATAGCAAAAGTATTTCAGAGTGCAGCTGATCCATTGTCGTGCTATTCAATGAAGAGCAACCATAAGCATCATAAAATGAAAAATAAAAATAGAAAGAAATCCAATTATTTAGTGCAAGTGTAACAGATGCAAGCAATGTTTACCAGACTCATTATCACTTTATGGTAGTATTGACATATTATGGATAGAATAGAATTGGACAATCTGTTTTGCTCTATCTGGTTCCACTTTAATCAGTGAAACCAAAATGTACGACATTTATAATGCATGTTGGTCCAAGTGAAGAGGAGCTTGGTTTCCATTAAGCCAAGTGTTTGAGTTTTGTGAATGAAAAAATAGGCATTGGGAGAGCTTTCACCCTTGTATGGGTCTACCCAGCGCAACTTGGATTAGTCGGGGTCCAATATGACTTTCAGACACCAATGGTCTAGACCGACAAAAAAGTGTACTGTCTTTTTTATATCATGGACATTTATCTTCTACTTTTAATATGCAACTTATATGTGCTACTGCCTTGTTCTAACCTGTCTACTAAACCCACCCTACCTTAGAACCTTTTTATCGTAACACGATTCTCTAATTAGCTAGACAGAGTTTCAAAGATAGTTTCTTTTATGTGCAGGTGTTGGGGGTATAGCTTCATCATACCATCGCAACATGATGTCCAGCAACTTTTAGAGATGAAATGAATGCAGATTTCTGCTGCGGAGACAAGGATGCTTTGACAAAATCATTTTCAATCCCAACTGTCTCTGCGATTGTTGCAACTGCCTCTTCCCTGTCTCCTGATAAGAGGACCGTTTTAATTCCCTTCTTCTTGAGCCTTGAAATAAAGACAACAAAGTCAGCCAGAAAATACACCCACCAAGCATTAGAAAACAACAAAACACACTTGATGTTAGCAAGTACTTCAAATAAACGTGGTATGAAATCCAGAGCGAAGTGTAGATTTGAATGGTCAAACTTTAGCAAATAGTCCTAAACCTTAAAAGGAAATAATGGTAGCAAGTACATACAATATAATACAATACCCCTGTCATAAGGAGATATGTAAAACGGTTTTGTTAGGTGGCCTAGTTCAATTAAAATATCTGCAAAAAAAACTTTATAAACTTTCTCCGACGAGAATGGGCAGTCAGAAAAAAACCGCGCGCACATATAAGAGGGAAGATACAAAAAAGAAGTACTAATAAAAAAAATTCCAGTTTAGGGATAGTTATTAGTTTATTAACCAATAACCAGTTGGGTGGTTCCAAGATAGTCAAAATATTTTTATCAGATTTCTCTCTTGCAATTTTACCAGGGATTAACAAATGGGGGAGAAAAGGGTGCATCATTAAATTTGAGCTTGAAGTAAAGGCTACTAAAAACTGCACCGCTCCTCTTTCTGAAAAAGTGAACCAACTTCACATATGGCCAGAAAGAAGCAGTGGTATTACTTACCTAAAATGAGTTGTAATATTCTGAGGAGCACATAAAGAAAAATATAAGCACCTTGTTACAGTAGATTCAGCATCTTCACGCACAATGTCAGATATGGCAATAGCACCAATGATGCCTTCTCCTTCACGTCCAACGTAGACAACTGTTTTCGAATACTTCGAAGATGATGTACTCGATGAATGATTCATCAAAACACGTTCAAGATTCATCAAATCAGATGGGTTCATTCTAGTATTGAAACGCTCATGTACCCACTCTAAAGACCCAACCGCAACCAAACGCCCGTCTATTTCTGCGAAGGTTCCAAAACCTGGTTCAACTATCTGTCCTTTTGTGAGTGGAAGGACCAACTCTAATGACTCAGCTTTATTAATAATAGCCTTTGCTATTGGATGAGATGCAGTTTTCTCCACTGCCGCAGCAATCTGAAGAATTTCTGACTCTCCATAATGTATAGAGCCAATGGCAGAAACAACTGGTTTTCCTCTGGTAAGGGTTCCTGTCTGAAAGTTTGTTAGTTAGAAAATTTTCATCCTTTTTATTTTTTAGATAAATGTTGGTCAATGTTTAAAGTTGGAAGAGCATTCAGATTATCTTTAAATAATTAATTGTATTCATTTATTATGTATCCTATAAGCTATATATTACACTATACTACAGGATCCCATTTAGATTGAATACATAAGGCAAACATGAGAGGTGAGTCGCTGACTTACATACTTACATTTCTTCTCTCAAATTCTGAATGTTATCAATTGTCATTGGTTCAAATCTTGGCATACTACACATAATCTTAAGAAAAATGTTCTGGCTCAATGAAATTGCTGAATTATGAGTAATTAGCATATTGAGCGTAAACTCCAACTTTTAGAAATTTTAAAGGAAAAAACATGGTTCAGACTGTCGATATTTTCTGTTATTTGAAAAGTATATATTTCTTTAGTCTGAAGAAATTTTAATGAAGGAATAAATTATCAAAGATTAATGTAAATATTTTTTAATTATGATATGTATGAACATACTACAAACTTTGAACAGTGTTTTCTTTAAGAAATACAGGCTACTAAATTCATAAAATAGGTGTAAGATTGATTTTGATTAACTGACATTCGTCCCAATGTATCCAGATCCTATTACAGACACATATACACAGTGTACATACATATATACATACATATATATGTAAATATTTGTGATTCGGTATGAAGGGGAGAGAAAAAGATACCAGTCCATGAACATCAAATTTACCTTGTCTAGAGCGATATAATTTACACCGGCCAAGCGTTCTAGCACATCCCCTCCTCTGATAAGAAGTCCCTTTTTTGCCCCTGGTCATTGCAAAGATGGTCAAGTTAAATGGAAATGAAATGAGAAAATATCTTAATGTCAATCAATTTTTCAAGGAAGGGAATCTGGAAAACTGTAAATTGGATATAATAATTCGATATTTGAGGAATAAGCAGGTTTGTCGCCATTAGAGTGATGTGATACATTTAATGTACGTGTTCACAGTTCAAGTAAAACTCATCTAAATTTACTAAATGCAGAAGGCATAAATAAAGTACCAAGTGAGGTGCCAACTAGGATTGCTGTTGGTGTGGCAAGACCCAATGCACAAGGACAAGAAACAACCTACAAAAGGAAACACTAGTTGTAAAAAATTTAACTCAAAACTAAAGTACAAACACCAAAATCCGGCTTTATCCTGTATGAACTTTCCTTTCTTAAAAAACAATCCCAAACTTGACCTTCTTTCATGCATTCATTTGTGACCCAAATGATCTTTTCCTCTTTCATTTATGCATTTTGTGATCGACTGGTAAAGTCAGTTTCATATAGACAACATTACAAATACTAACTTATATCACAATATCTGAGATTTTGCTGATTTGAAAGTCCAAATTGATAGCTGTTTGCATTAGCTCAAGATTTCTAAGATAAAGAGTATGCAAGGTTTTGTCCAGCATGTCCTGAACAACAACAGAAGCTGAAATCCAGTAAAAAAGGAGTGCTCCATGCTCAAGAAATGGGAAAGGAAGGACACACCCATGTAGTATTAATCACGAACTTGAAGCACAAAAAACAAGTAAGGGGATCCAAGTTTAGAATTACTTACCAAAACATCTACAGAGAGTTTTAAACTCAAAAGCAGAGGATCTCCTTCCGGGCCCGCAATATCATTGAGCAAAACATCAGGAAATATGTGTGTTCCAGCAAAATACCTAGAGACAAATGCAATAAGTTTGTTAACGTTAATAGGTAAGATGAACCATCCATGATCCCTGCTTTATTACTTGATTTTCTTTCATTGATTTGTACAGTTTCCTTATTTCCTTATTTTAGTTTTTTGGTTTCGCGGCATATTTTATAATTCAATAATAATAATAATTAATATTATCAATGAACACCTAATTCCTCCAAGTGCTTTGATAGCAACCTGGAAAATGTTCTTGTATATGTCAGTTGGCAGATGTATTTAACTAAGGGTCTTCCCTAGAAACAACTTTGAGATCTTATTGGTAAGATGGGAAAGAAAGATATCCATCAACCAACTTGAGGAAAAATATTGTATTATTACCTGATTTTCTTTCCATGGTTTTCTCTCATTAATTTGTACCGTTTCCTTTTTTTCCTTGTTATATGTACAAAACTGTGTTTCTTAATTTTATGGTTTTAAGACAGATTTTATTTGCATAATTCTAGAATAGTTAATAAAATTTATCGTCCTCAAAATTGTAACTGTTATTTGTACTTCTTCAATAATTAGAAATAATAATCAGATTTCATCCTTTTTCTTCCAAGTAAATCTTCTACTTTTCTACTTGGGAAAATTATAATCATAAATTCCAGCAAGAATCTAAGAAGCTTGGACACTATAATAGGCATGGGACACAGCTCATTTTCTTTTCAAGTGGCGGGGCTACGTAAGTTGGATTACATCAATAATGTCATAGTAAAGTAGTATTAGTTAGGGGTATATCAAATAAACAACAGGACCAACTTTAAAAATCATAACCAGATCAGCTAAAAGAACTTGTATGTAAATATAAGTGCTTACCAAAATGCAAATGTTGCTGCTGACAGAGTCATTATGCTAAATACAAATGGCCCTGCTATTGAATCTGCAAGCCTTTGTACAGGTGCTTCACGCGATTGAGCATCCTCGACCTATATTTCACCAGATAAAGCTGTAATATTGTAGAAACTCTCTACAAATGTTTGATTTTCATGTCTCAAAATATCAACATAATCTAAGTTGAAGATCCAAGTTTAGAATTACTTACCAAAACATAAACATAATGAAAATTAGGAAATTTATTTGAATATCCTTCTCTAACAATGGATCAGGGGTATCCAAAGTTAGGGAGAGCGAGACTAAAATACAATGATTTCTTCCCCGGAAATTGGAGAGACTGGTCTCTCCCACCCTAAACTGACTGACCAACTAAGTGTGTATTTGAATTGGCACTTCCAACCTCTATTTCGAGGACCTCCTTTGTTACTTATTTGTTGAGTGGCCATTGGTATTCGCACTGCTGCAGTTTGGAAGGGTGATAAATGGCAACCTATTTCCAAAAAGGCCATCATGCCTCCATCTACCTCCAGGCCTCTATTTATAACAACCTAACTAATTAACTACTCTAATAGCTTTAAAGTTCTGCTCTTAACTAACAAGTCCTAACTAACTTGGGATAAGTTGATTTCTTGGTTTCATCCTTATTTCTCTTGTTGCCAGCCTTCTTAATTTACGGTTGGTTGCTAACACATTCCAAAATGCATGATTTTGAAATTAAATGAAGAAAAGAAGTTACATGCACTGCATCGTCCTATAAAACTACAACAATTAAGCATGCAAGAAATCAAATTCTTAACTGGGAAAGAACACATAAAACACTAGATTATCTAATTAACACTATATAGTCTCACCACTAAGCCATTACAGAAGATGGGATACTAACCATGCGTACAATCTTGGATATCATTGTGTTGGAGCCAGTCGAAGAAGCTTCAATCCTTAAAGGACCATCCTGAAATAGAAATTTGTTGGCAAATGAAATAGATTAATGATTGCCTTCCCAGTCAAAGGGACAAAAATCAAAATGTCAGATGTGCCCCACCTGTAAATTTAGTGAGACAGCATAAAATTCAATATTGATTTCAAAGTCTTACCCAGTTTATAGTTCCTGCTGAAACTGTAAGGCCTTCCTCCTTAAAAACAGGAAGTGATTCTCCTGTAAGCATGGATTCGTCCACAACGCTTCTTCCTGCAATAACCCTTCCCTGTCCAGAAGTTTATAATGTTAGCAAGCAATACCGCGTGAACCAACAAGATTCATCATATACTCCATCTTAAATCATGATGGGATGCCTCATGTTCAAAGTTAAACGTTTGCATTACTGTTTTCTAAGGCAATGCTAATATTATAGGTCACTGGTGGAAGATTGAGCCCACTGTAAACTTAATTCAGGTACCACACATATAGCTATAAATAAATTAACATAAACAGAGTTTCACCAACAGTCTGAAAGGCTCACATCTATAGGTATAGTTTCTCCAGGTAACACCAACACCGAGTCTCCTACTCGAATATCATCAGTTGGAACTTCCAGACAAAGTGCGTCTGAGCTAAGCACACTGTCAGTAGATGGGGAACCTTCTGATGATGTAATGACAAGTCTTGACTGAGTAGATATTAGCGACTGGAAAAACATTCACCCCAGGAAATTCATGTAAGACAAAATAATTAAACCAACTTATAAAATATGACCGCAAAAAACACTGCTACTCTTTAAATTCAAACTATAATATGATGCTTAATACTCATAGAAACCTTTTTTTGTTTTCCTTTAACCAATATTCCAGTTCTTGGGTTACTAGTTTTTCTGAGAAATAATGATTTATCAGAAAATGAAAGAAATGAAAGTTGAAATGAGATTGAATTTTTTTAAATGGAACACCATCACAATCTCTTTTTTATGCTGCGACTTCCAAAGGTCGTATAATCATCAAAAGGGAATGTCTTATCAGAACATCAGTCTATCCCAACATTGTTGGAGCAGTTAGCCCTTCAAAGACTCAAGTCTCATCAACCAGCCTAATGATGTACTATCAGACTGTGCCTACGAAATGTGCAATAATTTGTTCTTGTAAACACAAAATTGGTTCCAGATCACAAATTATCAGGTATAGAAGTCAACACAGGGATTTTTTTTTAAGGAATATAATCTTACAGAGATCACAAATACAAAAAAAAAAATTACATTTAGGAAAAGAGATCAATTATGATATTCAATAAATACACTTTTCAATTAAAATAAGGATGCCAAAAGATGGAAGAAGATTTGAAAAATGTTCCAAGAAGGACTAAGAATACATAAAAGGCAACGATTTTCTTGAAAACTTATTTCCTGGAATATTATCAAACGAAAGAGATGAACCACATTGCTACTTACAAGAAGTTCATTCATATCACTAGATGCCTGAATCCTTGCCTTTTCTTCTAGAGAACGTCCTAGAAGCACGAAACCAAGAAGCATGACCTGCATGCTAAAAGACAAAATCCTTATATGAGGAGCTTGTTATCAACATGAATGTTTGAAATGGCAATAAAGATGGTGAAGTTAATAGTTATCATATCTAAACAGACAAAATCCCTGGCCAAGTTGAGTAGTAGTTTGCTCTTGCTTGACTTAAAAAAGCAAATTCCCGAATGGAAAATAATGAGACATTTGAAAGTAAAGAAAGTCACCGGTTCATCAAAAAATGACGCATCCCATGCCAGCTCGGGGTTAAGTAGTGAGATCTATAACACAGATGAAGTTTGAATTAACAACACAAAAAAAACAAAAAAAAAAACGAAATTTCACTGTCTTGTAACTTATTGTAACACTCAAATCCCACATAGAATCTCACCGAGCTGATGATGAAAGCAGCTATTGAACCAAATCCCACGAGAGAGTTCATATTTGGCGATCCTTTCTTAAAAGCAAGTAGGCCATCAAAGAGTAAATCTGCAACATTTCCACGAGTTTAGTGCGTTTAAAAAACTGTAACGCTGTGATTAACTTCGAATTATTAAGGAGTATATCCCATTACGGGCAAGACTACAATCTGAAATAAAATTTTCTTCAAATTTATAAATACATTAATAATTTTAAGAATTTGTTTTGCTAACGAGTACCCTAAAAAACCAAAAATAGCAACTTTTAATACATAAAATTTCATTTTTATAGAAGTAATTAAAATTGTTATTAAACAAAAATCATTAATAAATGTAATTTTGTCTATTAAGATATGAAACTACATTAATAAACCCTTAACTGAAAAGAAAAATGTATATTAATTAATACTTCAAACATGGTTGTTCAAAAGATGTATATTTAAACAAGGGAGAGAAACAAACTAACCTCTTCCTGGTCCCAATAGAGCACCCAAAGCTAAACCACCCTTCACATATGAATTATGAAGAAATTCCCAAAACGGTCCTACAAAAGGAAAAGCAAGTTATGTTCAAGTCTCTGAATTTGGTTACAAAATGAACTTGATGTATTTACTTGTGTTTCAAGTAAGATCATGCTTGGAGAAACAGCTAAATTAAACACTTATGCATAAGCACTTATTTGCGTATAACAATTTCTATAACAAGATAAAACAAAGTCAAACAATTTTTAATATAAGTTGTTTTCATAAGCTCTCTGCTCTCCTGCAAGGCTTATGAAAATAAGCTTAAGTAACATGTCATAAGTTGTCTCATACGTTCTTACTTAAGTAAATATATAAGCTCAAACAACTCAATCCAAACACATCCTAAATTTGAAGTTGAAAATTACCATGAGCAATGTGAATTCCTAAAGAATGAAAAATATGTGAAGCATGCGAACCACAGCACAATGCAACCAAAGTCCAAGCAAAAGCAACACGGTTACGACTCTTAGCAAGAAGTTCCTCTTTCTTCTTCGCCAACTCCTTCCACTTCCTCACATTCTCCGCAATTCCTAAACCCGATTTTCTCCTCTTCGTCAGAAACCCGCATTCCGTCAATCTCCGAGCAAGTCCATCCGCAACGCTGGTAGATTCTTCTTCGAGCTTTTTAAGCTTAACAGCGGCGGTTTCAGTCAACATGTTGACAACTACAGAGTCAACTCGATCGTCGGAGGAGAGAATGGTTTTGACTCGGGAGACGCACCCGCCGCACATCATTCCGGTGACGTCAAGCAGAACTGGAGAGTCTTTGGTCTGTGTTTGAGCTTGAAGAAGAAATGATTCCGATTCTGATTCCGATTCCGGTGAGCGAATCTCGGTGCTGAAGGTGTTTGATATGGAGAAATGTGGCCGGAGAATTTTGCGGCGGTGGTAGTTGCGGTTGTGACGGCGTTTAGTGGGAAGCAGAGAAATGAAGTGATTGTCATGGTTGAGATTGAATGAGTAATTGAAACGGAAATTAGGTGGAGAGGATAGAGAAAGAGTTAGCAGATGAGACGCCATTATCGGAGGTTGTAATTGTAAACGTGAACCACTAAAATTCTTTCATGTTACATGATGTTGTTATATTCTGAAATAGATAGAGGTGGTCGTCAGATACTGTTAATCTAGGCTACTGAAAATAGCGGATAGATTATAAGTTAGCTGATAACATGACTGATGACTTATAACTGATAAGTTAGTTGAAGTGTTTGGTAAATTTAACGGTTCAATTAACTATTAAGTGTAAAATGACATTTTTAATTTATAATAAAATTAACAACTAAAGTATTTAAAATTTGCTAATTTAAATTATTAATTTATATATCTTTTATATAATAGATATTGACTCTTTATTTTATATTTTAGTATTTATTTTCATTTCAGTATACTTTATAAAAAAAATATATAATGATAAAATATATAGACGTAACAAATAACAATAAAACTATGGGTCATGTTAACCGGTGTCCCCGGGGCACTGGTTAAGCATACAAAAAAAAGAATTTATTACCATAAAAGGAAATTTTGTTGACTTATTTATGGATTAATGACACAGTTTTCAATGCAATAATTACTATATAATTTCCCTTTTTAGTATCCCGGGGGCACCGGTTAGCATTTCCCTAAAACTATTTGTAAAAAAAAAAAAAAAAAACTAGACGTGAATCTTTCTAAAAAAATAAAACTTGATGAAAGACAAGTTTAATAGAATGGGCAAAGAATTTAACCGAACAAATTATAAATAACGTCCTTCGGAAAAAAAATTAACGTAACCATATACAATTAAATTATCCTTAGGAAAATGTAAAATGAAATGTAACCGTAAAAACGAAATTTTGTAAAAAGAATAATATAGATCTTTCATTTGTGAGCATTTAAAACATAGATATTTTATTTGAAATTATAAAGGGTAAAACTGAATTTTAGAATAAATAATAAGGGTAAAATTGAAAGAAAAAATGATAAGCTGTAAGCTATAAGCTCAAACGCTACTTGGAATAGCGTCTGAAAAATAGTTTATACGCCCGTGAAATAAGTTATAAGCTCGTGGTAGAAAAACATTACCAAACAGAACTTTTTTGATCAAACGAGCTTATAAGCTATTCGCTATAAGCTATAAGCTCGTTTTTTGGTCTTATCAAAGAGACCCCTAGTGGTAGAATCGTGCTATTCACGTGACTACTTTTTTTTATTATATTTCTTTTCAAATAACTCATTTGTTTTCCGCTTCATTATGCAATTCATCGTTGCAAATAAGGATAATTGAGTTTTGGTTCGTGTAGTTGTTAATCTTTTTAAACAAAACACTGATATCATTTTTCTTCATCTTATCTGTTGACGTGATCATGGTGACTCGTCATTAACAATGTTGACTCGTTGAAATATAGTATGAATGGGCAAAAATGCCCTTAATGTTTCAAGGCCAAAAATTACTATCCTTTCTCTCTTCCTGAATCACAGTCTCTCCTTAAACTAAAATAATATAATCTCTCACAAATTCCAACAAAATCCTTCATGGATCTCCATCGTCTCTCGATGTTTCTATATATGAATCAGCATTGTCAGCTTAATAACATCATTATCGATCTTCATATCTTCAACCCATCGCTAACCTTCGCCTCTCCATCACCATAGACATTGATGCCATCACTAAGAGACGTGGCCGAAGAACCCTCAGCTTCATCAACACCTCATTCTTCTGTTCCATCATACAGTTTAACAAACTCGACACCATAAAATCTTTTCTCCTTGCACAAAGCTAATTCCCTGGTCCAATTCATGCAGACTTCTTCTCCCATTTAACCTCCTTCAAAAAGTATGGTTCTCCGTCAATAAATTCTCTAACAACATATTCAGTAATAGACCTTTCTTTAGGAAGAATAAGGGTACAATGGTCTTTTTTTTGTCTGTCTTTAATCGTTAAGGCATTTTGGTCCAACCAGTGCAATTTTTACGAAGTCAACATAGTTGTTGCCTAGTCACCATGACTTCGTCAGCAAATAAGCACCACATCAACAACAAAATGACCTTAGGGACCTAATTAAAAGTGATTAGTAATTGTGGTGTTTCTTTAACATGATTAGTAATTACATGAACCATAATTTGAGACAAGGACAATTTGCACAATTGAGTTTTTTTAATTAAAAAATCATCAATTTAATCAGCAAAGAAAAATTATACTTTTCATCCTGTGAACATTCCTGAAGACCCCGAATTCAATCTATAATAGAATAATAATTGATCATATTTTACGTACCTCAGAGACGAATGCAACTTGATGGTATCAAATTGATGTTCACAATTTATCTCTTATATTCTAGAGAGATATTTTCTCTATCCAATCACTAAATGCAACTTGGTAAGTATTTTTTAGTTGTCCCTAAATTAATACACAATTCTTTATCGTCGGAGTATTGTTATTTGAACATTAAAAATTGAAAAACTTATGTGACAACTTATAAAATCAAGTGTTGATTTGGTTGAGAGAAAAAAAACATTATATAAATCTCATGGGTTGTTTTTTGTGTGATTTTATAAGTTAGCCCATAATTCTTAAAAGGAAATAAATTATCTCATAAGTTTTTTATGTTAAAATATCATTAGTCTTTCCATACACACCACATGTGTTGTTAAGATGTCTACTTCACTCGACAACGATACCATTATTAGAAGGAATGAGTGTTTTGATTATTAATTTGCTTGAAATGTTCAACAAGAGTTGTCCTTAAATTAATCATTATATTGGTTTTAATTTTTGTTCTTATAACAAGGACATGATTTTTTGTACAAAAAAAAAAACAAGGACATGATTTTTATTATTAGTCAATAAAAATAGAGAGGAAAAAAAATGAAATAAGCAAACATAACGCAAATAGAGAGGAAAAAAATGAAATAAGCAAACATAACGCAAATAGAGAGGAAAAAAATGAAATAAGCAAACATAACGCAAGTACGAGAGAATTGTCAAAAATTATTGTAAAGCAGTTGTATAAATATGATTTCTAATTTTTTTAAGGAACTCAACAAATGTAGTACAATTTATTCATTCCTCTTAATATAATATAGTGTGATATAACACCAGTGAAAGTTGTGTTCATTAAAAGAAGCCACGTTCAAAAATACAGCTGTGGTGTGGTTTGTTTGTTATCTTGTTAAGATTATCCATCTTATTGTCTGAGCTCCGTAGAGTTGAGAATAGAAAATGGCCGTTATGAACGGTTGCGACTCGTCCACCACCGATACTGAAACGAAGAAGAACGCCTCGTTTTGTTGGGGTAATTCTCAATCCCCATTAGCATTCCCCTTTCTCAAATCCCCCATCTCCAACTTCTCCCCTCCACAACTCCCCACATCCATTTCCAACGCCGTCGATAATTGTTCTAAACTTCTCCACTCCTTAGCTTCTCAAAACCCTTTCTTAAACAAACTTCTCTCTCTTTCCTCTCAATTCCATGACACATGCGTACAGGTTAGTAAAAGTAGCAGTAATTAATTAATTCATAGTAAATTTTGCTCTTATTCATGATTTTTATGGTTCGTCTATCAGATTCGGTGCAGTAACTATAGGAACAGTAGGTCGGTGAGTAATCATCTCAATTTTGCTGCTGTTTTACCTGGTGATTCCGTGGCTGCCTTAGTGGTGGCTAATGGACTTAATAATTTCTTGAGTCTTTACAACACCTTGCTCGTTGCCAGGCTTGTTCTTACCTGGTTTCCTAACGCTCCTCCTGCCATCGTTGCTCCTCTCAGGTCAGTCACATTTGCATGTATTTTAACCAAAATGTGCCAATTACGTATAAATATTGATTCAAAATTATAGAATGGTTGTTGGAGGCAGTTCCTTATCTTCCATGAGTGGATAAGAGTAAACCACCATTGGTCTCACTCTTTGCAACCTACTCCCAAATTAGTCCTTCACTCTGTTAATATTTCAAACTAGCCTCTGTTTTTGGCAAAAGTTTCTCGATTATGTCCTTGTCACATGATGAACGACCCAATTGAGAAACTTGTGACTGGTTTTAAATATTAATAGTGGCAGATACTGATTTGGGAGAGGCTTACAAAGATAGAGACCAATTTGATGGTTTACTCTTATTGGAATCCATACTCAATTAGAAAAGAGTTGTGCTATTTCTCGCAAAAAAATCATCATGAGTGTTTCGCGAATTGTTTTTGGTCATTGGATCTTCCACTTTAGTGGAATACATGGGCGGTCACACAAGAATTACAAGGAGGAGGTATTAGTGAGTAAGCATCGTGAATGTTTTTGTGATAGATCTTTTCCCTACAAGTAGCATTTCTCTTAGAAAAATGGGATGCTTTTGAGGTGGTTGAATTGAAAAGGGTCAAAATGAGTGATATATACATGTAAGTTCCATACTTAAGGCCAGGGAATTCCAATGGGAGGTGTTGGATTGTAGGTTGGATGCTATTAGAGAGGGACCCAGATTGTCTATGTTTAGGGAATCCTATCGTCAATGCATTGGAGCCATTTGATTGAAATCAAATGGTCTAGATTTGATGCTCAGCAAAGAATTTAGAACATTGTAGAACAGCAATCACAATCAGATGGTTGAAATCTTCTTGCAGGCCACTATCTGACCTAGGGAATCCATTTACGTAGAAAATACTTGAGCAGCGGGATGCAATTGGCGCCCAATAGAATTTAATTATTTACCTTAAATTACCAAAATATTTGATTATGTTATTTCATCCCTGGTGCGTATGATGTAGCTTCATGTTTCTTCACTTTTGGACATTATACACTGCGTAGAACCAATGTAGCTAATTATTTAATGACACACAACATACACAGATTTAATTGGTTAAAGAATTTGAGTGTTCAATAAAGTGGTTATTGTTTGATTCAGCACCGTATGTGACCCGTATTTGAATGTATTCCGTGGGCTTATCCCCCCTCTTGGAGGACTGGATCTCTCTCCCATCCTAGCATTCCTTGTTCTGAATGCCTTCACTAGCACTGCTGCTGCACTCCCTGCTGAGCTTCCAGTCACAGAACAATCTAAGCAAGGTCTTGAAGCTAGATTACAACAACCCACCGACGTTACTTCTTCACAGAACAAATGGATGAGGCGGCTTCAAGGGATCGGGTCAAAGACCTCCACTTCTGCAAATTAGAATATCATAATGCTTTAGTTTGTACCTCTGCATGTATGTTCATTTAAATAGGTTTCTGTTGTAACTTCACAGTTATCATAGTCCTAGGCAACACAATTTTCGAGCCTGTGATTCATATAATGTTTTTTCAAAAGCTCCGAGTTTATTATAATCATATCAATACTTTTTTTCTCCATGAATTCTCGTACTATTTAACTTCTGATACACAAAAGAGAATATTTTCAGCACGTTCCTTTTATTTCTGTTTGCCCCCCAAAAAGTATTTCACCCCTTTCTTCTAAAAAAAAGGTATTTCATCCCAGTATGATTTTATTCAAATTTGTGAAGTTGAATAGTATTTTGGACATTTGCGAGGACTGTAATTTGTTATAATAATTCACATGCATAACAGAAACAGCATCAGATTCCAAATGAAACATAAGTCAAGCAGCGAATATTTTGATTTGTTAGTAGAGAATCGGATTCATAATCGTATCCATGCAATGTAACAAGTATAATGACAACTGAAGTAGCCTTTCGGTATGTGATTTCTAGTCCTTGTTACTTACTGGTTTTGAAAAAGTAGGATTCCAATTAACGTATTGACATTGGAGTGGTGCCTTTTTCCCCCAAAGTTCCACCATATTCATTTCTGCACAATAACATTAGCTATCCCACAGGGAGAGAACCAAGGACCAAGGTCACTCATAAACCATATCATAGTGAATGGAACTTGGAGCTTGCAGAAAAGGAAGCGAATTTTCACTATATGAAAGACTAGCTACCATCGGTTTGGTGGTTCTTGCTGTGGCTTCTACTCTTTACATGGAGCGAAAACCAGAGTGTGACTTGGAAGATGATGATGAAGATGCCACAAACGTTGCTGTTTGGTTGCCTTTGCTGCTCTTTTTATTGATTTTATGCATAGCTTTATCAGCTTTCTTGGACCAGAGCTTGGCCGTGTTTGATCGATACTGGATTCATAGAGTTTGTGGTTCTTCAGGCGGTATTTTTGTGATTATTGTTCTTCTTTTGAAGTGGAAATCATCTTTGTAATGTCCCATGTTGCTCAAACTGTGATGTGAGATATTCGAACATGCGGAAAAATTTCTTTTGTACCGTGTTTTGTTAAGAGCTCGATAGTCATCTCATGATCTCAATGTCTAAAGAAGAAAATATAACCAAATTTTGATAGAATTGTGCTAAAGTACTTAATTGTGATGGTTAAATAAAATACAGCAGTTAGAACTACGCATCTTAGAGTCAAAATATGCTAAAGTCAAGAGCCAAATAAATTATTCCTAGTTGTTCTATCAACAATTCTATAAATTTCTTTAAATTCATTGTAGATATACAATTGTTGAAACTCAAATATGAGTGATTAATTTCACATTGATTAAGAATAAACTAAACCGTTTAAAAAAGAAGAAGAAAAGGAAAAAACTAAATAAATATATGTAAAAGAGATAGTTCATAAATTCAAACTTTTGAGTTTTTAGGTGGAGACAAGGTGTTTTAGTTTCTTGGTTGATTTTAGTCATTAGCTCGACCTCGTTGTTTACTTTCTGTTTTATACTTAATTTTGGTCTGTGTTTGTACAATCCATATAATTATTTTTGATAAGGTCCATATATAATTTTTTAACTCAATTCTTTTTTATGTCTGGTAGCATTTGAGATATGATTTGAAAATGTAATTATATTATTTAATACGAATATTTCTCCAAAAAGCTTATGCAACAATTTCACCCCTTTTTCAGGGCTAGGGTACATTCCATAATGTCCAAACAGATGCATCTTGAATTGCAATCGTATAACAATCAAAGCAAAACTTGTATTCCTAAATGAGAAATTTACAAGAGCCATGTTTCATATGTAGGCATTAAAAATAGGAAGACAATTGGAATGAACCTCTCAACAAATAACAAAATCAAAACAAAGGAAAATAAGAAGAAAAGAATAGCTGAGACCAATCCTCTGCAGTGACAAAATGAAGGCCCCTAAATCAAGTGAAAATTCATACAATTCATGATCACAATGGAAAAGCAAACCCCATTGCAATTGAAACTGAAGCAACAAATAGCCACATCACACTGACTGGTGACCAAACATGAGCACCACTGCACACAACATTAGCTCCACTATAGCAACCTGGTTTTGTTTCTTTAGCCACACCACCCTCAAAAGCAAAGGTGCTGTTAGGTTTGCCATTGCTAAACAACACACACCAGAAATAAGGAGACCCTCCATCAGTACCGGTTACAGCAGCACCAACTTGAGTGTGATTCTTACTGTAGAGTATGTCTAAGCTCTTCTCGTTTCTTATCAGGATTTCAGAAAACGCCTCAGGTGCATGGACATACTTAGTCTGGCACCCCAAGAAACGACCAGTTATACGAGCAAGAGTTGATGCCTTAACACCACAGTTTGGGGCAAAAGCTTCAGCAAATTGAGATTCAGGGGGCTTCTTGGCATCAGATCCACCCACAGCACCACAATCACCCTGGTATGCCTTAATGTACTGTAGAGCGAGACATGCGAGCCCGGGATTATCAAATAGAGATGAATCCTTGTGAGCAGTTCTGTTTTCGTTGATAGCAGCTACTAACTTGTCCGCAGGGTTATCAGTAACTTTTACTGCAAAGTTTTCATAATGTCACACAAATGTTAATTTAGAGAACACAGAAATGGGTAACAGTGAATGCAATAAAAGAAATTTAATCATATAGTACGGAAATAAATATAACTATGAGGCTGTTTATTGTGGCTATTTTCATTGATTTTAAATATATACTTTTCAGTAAGCCAAAAGTAGGCTGTTTATTGTGAGGAAAGTAGCCATATATATAAAATCAATGAAAATGTAAAAATATGTAACCTTAATCAAAGGATAAAAGGAAAGGCAAGACACATAAACTGAGTTTTTGCAAACTGTGTTTGAAATACAGTCAGTACAAAAACAAGTAGTGAGACATAAGTTAAGTGCAGAATATCAAACACATACTATATAAGAGAAATTCAAAGAACAAAAGAACTATTCAATTTTAATTAATAAAATATGAGTTTCTCAACAGATTCTCGGCAGAAGAATCCACCATCTGGGAAGCACACATGTAACACATCCAAGACAAAACTATAACAAATGTTGGTAATACTTGCTAGTTGCTACAATGATGGAAGCAATACCACGAGTTTCTATACAAAAAGAGCAGCAACAATTTCATTTTTATTTATTTCTCATCCCTTTATATACAGACTAAACTCTGTCTCTGGCTAAAACAGCCATTTCATCTCTGATCCAAAAGCCATAATGAAAGCTAGATATTCATTTGTCCACAACATTTTCTCCACTCTTAATGAACACCAAATCTCAAATTCCTAAATCCTAGTGCTGTCTGACTGTGTCAAGTATAAAGAGATCACCATTTAAGGCTTCCATAAGTTTAGTTCTAATTTCACCACAAAAGTCATAACTTTACACGGTGTTCAGTTCTTTTGTTACTAAATTACAACAAACGTCTCATCTTCAAACAAAGGTACCTGGTTATCAACTGCTTCACAACTTATTTCCTAACCACATAACAGTTCAATTTCTTTCCTAGAGCTAGAAACATAGATAGAAGACAGCAAAAGTTGTCATTCAACAAAATTAATCCAGGGAAGACCACATAATTAGCACATAAACAATAAGCATCAAATGGGTCGTTGCTATTATACACAGAACACGTGGACATAGTGCATTTTTGGATCGGAGCAGAGACAATATAAAATGAAATCAAGGCCTGCTAGTTTAAAAAAGTGCCGGAAGTTTATACAGTTATAAAAGTGTCACGTTATTTTCATTATGCTTCCTACAACCAATTTTTTTTTGAATGACAAATGTTAGTAACTAGTTGTTAGATTAATATTTAGTCATTCGTACGGGTTTCAACTCAGGACCTCCAACTCTTTATCCCTTAACTCAAACCATGTGAACTACCCAACCCCCGCCCTCCTACAGCCAATTTGTGACTAACTAACATAAGAGGATGCAGTTGCAACTAAACTTATAACAAACTTCTAATAGCACTTCTATGCAATAACTAAATCAACCAATGAAACTCCACACTAAAACAAGACCATAAACTTTAATGAGTTATAAAGACGAAGAAATGGATGATTGTCCAAATCAAGAATAAAGGGATATCCTTAATTTGTTCTCTTTTTCCTTCACTTTCCTTCTACACCATTATACTAAAAGTTCCAAATCAGATATGGACAGTTCTCTATATCATAAATTCCAATACCAACCAAGATTCAAGAATACCAAAAAATGAAACAATTTTCCACCAATTGACCAAAACTACAACTTGCAAGAAATTAAGATCTAGTCATAAAACAGCTAGCAGAATTACTGTGAAATGCTACATTGGAACAGATCACAAAGATTAACACTAAAATATAAAAATCACATTTTTTTTCAAGTTATTATATACCAGATCAAACTTATATTACATAACTGTAACATCAAGATTCCAAATCTGAGACAAAAACAAAAACAAGACTTGTTTTAGACTTACTTTGAGTAGCACCGGTAGAAGCACCAAGAAGGAAGGAAAGGATGAAGAAAAGACAGCACAGTGTGAAAGTTTTAGCCATTGTTACTGTTTCAGAACACACAGAAATTCAAGACAGACTTGTGTGAGTGAGTGGATCTAACAAACTTGTGTTTTTTCCTTTGGTAGCATGTGAGTGGTGGTTGAAGTACCTTCTTAAAGATTCTGGAAGTATTATGAGATTATTATAAGGAAGGTAGTACGTTTCAATTGGAAAACTTTATGATCAAGTTAATAATATTCATAAACAAACTAGTACTTCATTTTCTGTCTGAGTTAGGGATCTTTTACCATTGTTAAATTGTGAATTTCTTTTTGAATTAGTTACAACTCTATTTAAGAGTTGCATGAGAGGATTAATAGATAGTTGGTTATTAGTTATATTTAATTATAACCAAAAAACATTTAGAAGAGATGGTAAGACATCTCTTTTTTTGGAGATAGTTTAATGTGATATGAATGGATGTGTGTGTAAAATTATCACTATATGCGTATATGTGCGCGCGCATGTGTCTATTGACACGCACTATTTTTAGTTTATTTACTAATAAAATTAAGTTTTATTAAAGATAAGATTGAGAGGAAAAAAAAATTAAAAAAAGTTGTATTAAATTTAGATTTGAAAATAATTAAAAAAACTGAATAGATGGATAAATTTTGAATTCAAAATATTAAATAAAAAGAAATTCTTTTTCGATCTTAAATATAAAAAATTAGAATTAAAGTTTATTGAAAAAATTATGTTAAAATAGGATTAAAATTAATAGGAAAAGGTATATATTTTTTCGGAGAAGAAATATATATAAAATCCCCTAAAAAAATATAAGATAGATAAGATTAAAATAGATATTTGTAGTTTGTTGAGATATTTTTGCAATGTAACAAAGATTAAATTTTACTTATAAAAAACAAAAGATAGAATAAGTTTTTCAAAAAAGAAACAAATTGATCAAGTAGTTTGATAAGTAACATCAACCCTTTAAATCTTTAAAAAAAAAAAACCTTAAAAAAGTTTCTTTGAAAAAAACCTTAAAAAAAGTAGTTTGATTAAAGTAAAAAAAAAATATTCTCTCTGAAAAGTTTTATTCTCTCTCCTATGTCTATTTGAAGCTCCTGCACCGCCTCTTCTTTCCCCCAAAACCCAACCCTCCTCCTCCTCATCTAGCAGCGGTCTATGATGGTGCAAGGAGCAGCATTGGTCCTTTGTACCACCTTTATAACTTATCATTGCTACCTCCAAATAATAAGTGGATGATTAAATTCAATGTTTAATTAATTAAACTATTGAATTTTCACGTTGTCGATTCTATTCAAATTTTATATCGATATCAACATCAACAATAAAAAATACTATATCTTTTGTCCAATAAAGCCATATAGAAATTCTTATTCGACTGTACGGGATATGACTGTAATTGATAGGATCCTTGTATCCTTTTGAAAGTCCAAAGTCAATCATACAAACATGTTAGTGTAAGTTAAGTAGTAATAAAACTCTCAAATCAAGGAATCGGTTGCAACATTTGCCGGTGTTGGTGTTTAGTTCTTGTCCTTGTCGTCATGCTATGCACAACGAGTGCATAGCACATGTTGGATCCAACATCGACACAGGTGGTTGCAATCAATCACTTCTATTTTCTCAAATTACTACTTGTGTGTATGTGTCAGTGCAATATCGTGTCAAGTGTCCGAGTCTATGCATGTGTTTCATATCTTAAAATGTGACAAAAGAAATAGGAAACTCCTAGCACACAAGAGAAATCAAAATACCTTTTTAAAACAACAAATTTTATTTAAGGATCCTTCCTCAAGACGAACAGAGACCGGTGATTCAGAGAATACAAACTAAAGGTGCCGTATATAGGTTGACCACCTGAAAATAAACACCATAAAAGACAGCCCATACAGACAACACCCGACCAAACCCTACCTTCAACACCAACCAAAATAAACATCACCACCTAAAATAGACTCCTTCACAAAACGACCTCTGCAAAAGCGAAATCCATAACCACTCATCACCACTACTCAACCCCAGATAAACACCCCTTTAAATGAAACGCCCCGTCCTCAAAGCTGAGCCATAATTCTTAAGATCAATCAACTTCCACCACCTCTCAACCTCCGGTCCACCGAAAGAACGCCAAAACAGCCCAAGACCAAACTTGAACCAAAAAGTTGACTCCCGATCTCGAATCAAAAGCGATCGGCCTACCAGACTTCAGGACCAAATCAGAAGGGAACCCCTTACCCCCGGTCCACCAGAGAAACAGCGTAGCCAGCCAAACAAGATTGCAGCCAAATGCCAACTCCTAATCTCGAATCAAAAGTAATCGCCCACCAGAATCCAGCACCCAATAAGAAAGACGAACGACAAGCTTTGCGATGGTGCAAACAACAATCCAAAAGGAAAACAATGCTCAACTCGAAGGACACACACCCTCAAAACACCTAAACAACCCAAAATACAAAACAAGAGCAAGCGGCAATGAATATGGACCTGAATAACAGATGCAACCTCCATAAGATGTCACCCACAACAACCACCAGAAAAACATCCACCTCCTCACCTAAGCAACACCAACCTCCCCCTTAAAAAGCTCCTGTCCACAAAGCGTTCCAACCCCAACTCCGAGCCCAAAAAGATCCACGACCCCCATCCAAACCACACCATGACAACCACCACGTACACCCAGTCATACCGAAACACCACCACCACCACCACAACCAAATCACCACCATCACACATCAAAACCACTACCACCACCACCACCACCACCACGCATCACCACAACCACCACTGATCAGGTCCAGTGAGAACAAGAGCAAGACAGCGAAGCTGAACGTCTCTAAGGAAAGCAACAACATCGTCGTAGTATTCCGAAGAAGTAGACACGGTGAATACCCACAAACCAGCGATAGAGACATAACTACTCCACCAGACCGCCTCACCATGAAACAAAACGGCAACACAAACACCGATCTAGAGGAAGATGAAACCCAACAACAAAACACGGGCAGCGACGCCGGTCTGAAGCGGAAACAAAACCCAGACAGAAGAAATGCAACCGCCGATGACAAGGAGAAGGCGTCGTCGGCGGAGTAAACAAAACCAAGCCAAATACCTACAAGAACCCACCAGCACGACCCAAAAAGGACCCAAAGTGAGGAAAAACACAAAAACCTAAGGTGGAGCGAAAACGGTAGAAAAAGGACACACGGAGATGCGGCCGGAATACATAAGGTCGACGGAAACCAAAAGAACTACGGATCTGAAAAAGAGCTAGAGTGAAAAGGAGAAGGAAAAGAAGTACGACACCTGTGACAATAAAAAATAAAACCTTCAAAATAATGAAAGAACTATGTTATGAATACTTTTCCAAAAGGACAAAAATGAATGTATTAGTGATCCTATAAAAAGCTATTAACCTCAATAGGGATAAATTTAGTTAGTGATGCTGATAGATGAACCTAGTAACAACTGAGAAAAAGTTATGAATAACAATCATAGATTACCAACATCGAGCAACTATAATGTACCCAATTACAAGTATTGTAATAAAAAGTACTGTTTTATTGAAATTTACTAAATTGGCAAGCCAACTTCCAGAGGATGGATTAGGAAGGAACATACAAATAGTAAATTGAAAGGAGATTAAAAATAAAATTTTCCAAAGCTTGAGGAATTGTCTGTGTTGTAAAATAAATGCTGGCTGTTTTATAGAACAAAGACCTATTTCTTGAGGAATCACATCCTTCCCTGTTAACTGTTTTCCAATTCAGCTGCAATATTAACAATGGCCTATTTCTTAAAATTATAATCTTGTAGTTTCAGTATGACATGGCTACAAATTCACAAGAAATAAAAAACTAAAGCTAATGAACAAGCCAGCTATAGCCAATTTCATTACTATGCATCATAGCCAGCCATATGTGTTGAGACTTGTAGCATATACCTTAGTCCAAGTGAGTCTATCAGAAAGAGTATAAAATATGGCCAATTGCTAAATCAAATAATAATAACATATCAGAAATCAAACCAAGACCAAGCTCAGACAACTTTGTAGCAATTAAAAAAATAATAATGTGAACACAATGCACAGTGCTAGAAAGAACTCAATTACCCACTTAACATAAGGGTTTTAGCAGTAAAAGGATTAATAAACCATCCAAAAGCTTTGAAAATTCTTATAAGACATAGTATCCAATTAAATTGATTCAAGCAAGCCTTTACAATCCAAAACAGAAATAAAGTGAGGCATACAACAAATTATTCATGCCTACATAGACAAGCCTATGAATTAGACTTAATATTCTCATACAGAACTGTTCTTTAGTCTGATGCAAAACTTGGATTTCTTTCATGTTTCAAGCAATCAATTAAAACTCAAAATATATCATAGTTTTACGTTTTATCACTATTCATAGAATCAACAACCGGACTATACCATACAATAGATAAAACTGCCAAAAAAATTCTTTCATGAATCACAAATACATGTTCTTCAAAAACATGGCGTAACTGTCATCCTCAATCAAATAGAAGTTCACATGTTGTAGAGCCCCTTGTGCATGAAGATAATTTCAGTTTCATTTGGTCATTTTCAAGGCAGGTACTCTGAATTGTCATGGTCTTGAGTACTTTTGAATGCTGCATAATATATTTTACAAATTGTGAAACATGCGAAGTCTTTTCAAATTCCACACATACATCTGCATAAGGTGCACAACATTAGAAATGTATACTCTCTTTATTCCATATCTTTGGTAGATTATGCACATAGATGAAAAAATTATTTGGTTGATGTATATATGTACCAATACTCAAGGCAAAGAGCATAAATACAATAGCATATAGTTGAAAACAAAGGTCAATTATATCTTAAATTTCTAAAACATATTGTTTTGAAACGAAAAAAATAATAATATGAACTGGCAAAAATAATTTGAGAGTTGTGTGAAACCATAATTTATCTAAAAATGATTTAGGAGCATGATATTCATACCTGTTCTAGATGCAAAATCTTTGCCTTGCAAAATAAAGTCATCATATCATTCATACCATAACAAATCCTTACCTTGGCCAAATTAGGTAAAGCATTCAACTTTACTATTGGATCATCAAATGACTCCGGCGAACTTAATAGAAATACTTTTGCATTCAAATCTTCTAGAATAGGAAAACCATATATAAACTTCACAAAACATTGAGGAGGTGTGAAAAAAACTCTATCCAAATGAAGAGTTTTGACAAGAGGAAAATCCACTTTATCAAATTTTTTAATAAGTAAGTTTCCCAACGTAAGAATCTGAAGAGTCTTACAACTGAGAATGCGAGGAGGTAAATAGATAGAACGCTGTTTATCAGTCATGTTGAAGTTAAGATTCTTGACTCCTCTTTCCATCACAAATTTAAAAATTCAATCAAATTGTCTTTGGTCGAACGAGAAGAGTGACTTAATTTGAAGGTAAACGAATAGATGGGAGTTTTTTTGTCTCGCAACCGGAACATGGCTAACTTAACAAATCTGCGAAAGCTGTCGAAGTCTGGGAAGGTTTTGTCGTCAAAATCAAGAGTGAACACCTAGCGCCATACCGGCTTCCATCTCTTAGAAAGTATACTTGTGGTTACAGCAAGTTTGGTTGGGAGAAAAGAGAGAATATGACCGAGTATTGAATCCGGCATGTCGCTAATTCTATCAACGGTGGGAATTGATCGCCTACAAGAAAAAGAAGTCATCTTTTCTTCTAATGTGAGGGTTTGTGTGTGTATATATACACATATATATAGAGGTCTTCTCTTTTCTTTTTTTCTTTTCTTTCTTGGGTACCAAGTCAAATAGGATTTGGGCATTAATATATCTTATTTTTGTTAAAAAAACACCAAAATCAAAATTAATTTATCAATATCTTTTTTATGAAATATTAAATATAAATTTTGATTCAAATATAAAAAATATTTTAAAAGTAAACATATATATATATATAACCAAGTCCTAGCTTCATCCCGGCTTTGTTTGAGAGTTTAGAGGGGAGGGGAAAGAAAGAGTTTGGGGGACATAAATATATTGAAAATTGAGAAATTTTCCACATTTTTTAAAAGAGTATTTTCTTAGAGAGTGATAAATCAATGTTTATGAATAATATATTTTTAATTTTAAGAATATTATAACAATATATATATATATTAAATTTGAGGAATTCATATAAACTCTCTCAGACACCCCAAAACCTCTGATACAACTTTTTAGGTCCCAAATGAATTTTTTTTTAATATTTTGAAGAAAAATAAGTCTCTCCATTGTCCTCTATTTCTTTCATTTATCCTTCCTTTTTTTTCAAACACTCTACTCCCTTTCCATTGGCTATTTCATCGAATTGTATTGTATATAAACATTCAAGAAAAGTTAATTGACGGATTTTTGGATCTTCCAATTTCAAATCGGAAAATAGACACCCTTTTTGCAAAAGTTCTTATAAACTAGATTTATGCGGCCATACTGAAAAAAGAATAAAGATAAAAAAAAAGTAGAAAAGAAAGATTTTAAACTAAACCAATTAAAAAAATTATCTCAATTTTCAACAAGTCCCAGACAACAACGATGCCAAGAAAATTATGAATCTCAAGGCAAGTGTAAGAATATATAGTCGTAGTAAAAAGAGCATCATTTCCTCGGAAAATTATGACTCTCATGACAAGTTTTCTTTCCTAAGTGTTTAGTTAAATTGTATTTTGGTTTTGAAAAACGGTGTTTGGTTTTGGTTTTGAAAATAAGCAATTAATTAAAAACGTCTTGGAATCATGGAGTTCAAATTACAGTGAATAATCCTAGTTCCTAATGTTTTCTTATGTTATGTAAAATCATTGCCTAAGGATGAAGTAACTCTTAAAAATATCTTTTGTCATCTTGCAAGAACAAAGGGTTTGCCTTACCAATATAGCTTGTATTATTATGATTTCTATGTTTGTATGATTCGTTGCACCCTATTACTCATATCATTCCAAAAATCTTTAAGTTGTTCTCATGCTTCAAGACTTTTGTCTAGCTTTATATATCCAACGAGAAACACTTGCTTGGTCACAAGCATAAATATGTGTCATTTAGACACACACATAAAAAAGAAAAGTATGAAAGAGAAAGGAATTAAAAAATATATCCTTTTGAAATAATTAAATGATAAATATTTTAATGAGTGTGTGCCTAAGTGATTTTGATTTGGTGTTGTGTTCATATAAGTATTTCTCATATCCAACAATTTTCTTGTCTCTCAACAAAAGAAAATGGATCGTGAAAAGTTCATCATAAGATCACTTTCTATGATCCCAAGACAAGGGTGAACTACTCACCCTCACTCATCGTAACGATGAGCTTCATAAATAAAAACAGAAACAAGAAAATAAACTAAAAGAAAATTTTATTAAATTCTTTTTCAAAATTTATTTGTGTTGTATAGCTTTCAAGAAAATAAGCTACACATAAGTATGTTACTAGTTATTTAAAGCGTGTTTGTTTCATGATTTCAATATTTATTTGTGTTGTTTAGCTTTCATATGAATTGTCACCACATATGTATTTGATAATTTATTTATTTTTGACCAAACGTATTTGATAAATTCTTTATATTTCTAAAAAAGTGGATAGTTATGTTTTATTTCCAAGAATAAAAAATTTAAACCCTCTATTTTTTTTAATTATCAATTCAACCCTCTAGACATGGGAATTAAAAACTGAATAAAATTTATTCTCAAAAGTAAATTTGTATGTATTAAACATGATGGAGAAGAGATAAGATAAGAGTATTGTGTGGATAATGGCATCATCATCATCATCAGTTGTGAGTCCCGCGCATGTTAGCAAGTACAGCAAACCATTGCATTGTTGTTCAAGTCGGAAGGTGAAGTGTGAACTGTCGCCATCATGGAAGGAAGGCAGGCGCATGGTCTCCATCTCTCTAGTTCTCTCCCACTTCCTTCTCTTTCCTAACCGTATCTCCTCTTTCTCTTTGTAATCATTTTTTTGCTTTCACCTTCTTTGTTCTGCACATTCAATTTCTCTTTTCTTCTATGTTACAGGTGCTACTGCTGAAGGAAGTATTATGGACAAATACGTTAAGAGGTATATTCATTTTTTTTTGCTTAAATTTGGTTTGAAATTATACTTTTTCATACGCCCTTGTTTTGGATTTGTGATTTGTCTATACTAAGTTCCCATTATTCCCTGTTTGGAATCCAATTAGTTTAACCAAGGCTTATTATACACTACAAGCTGTTTTCGTATATAAACTATAAGCTATCCTGACAAACGTATGAAAATAAGCTGAAAATAATCTAAGAACTTGTCATAAGCTATTTTTATTAGCTCTCCCAAACAGACAGTCTCTCAAGTAACTGTTCAAGTAGATAAACTTGAGTAAGTCAATCCAAATAGCCCCAAAGTTTAATTAAATCAAACAAGATATCCACATCTCCAAAAACTTATCTTAGTCTTCTCCAGTGGTGATGCTTGCTTAATGGTACTTGCCCATTAAGAATTGGGGCCTAATTATTTGAATGATACTTTATTGTCAAAATTACGTCTAGGCTATATAGGTACTCTCCCTTTTAGAATGCAATGTTACTCGTGACTCGTGAGACCTATTTCGTAATTTTTTTTTGAGGTGCTAGCTTGAAGGGATAAAGTGCAAACATATTAGGCACTGAATTGAAAAGGTGAAAGTTAGTGTTATTATATACACATGAGAACCACTTTAAGTACCAAAATATGAGTTGCTCTTAAAATTTTGTGGAGCCTTGTCCTTTGTCGTGTTATTAGCCGAATTGGAGTACATACTCCTTTTGTTCATTCTTTGAGGATATAAAAAAAGAGACATGCATGATCATAGTATGATATTGGTAGGGATGTACATGATTCGTTTGATGATGGTGGTAGTGATCGACTTCTTGAATTGAAAGAGTTGTCTCTTGATGAATTAGACATATAAGCTATGCTTTTCCGGATGATGAGAACGGGGAGATGAAAATGATACAATCTTTATATATATAAATGTTAGACAGTCTGACTTAACCCTAATCCCGCCCTTTTTGGCGGGTCTGAATAAATTTTATGGAAAAAAGGTTTTGCAAGGAATCAAACCGGGTACCATATGACTACACTTTACAATTTTCACCACTAAGCCACTTCCATTTTGATTGATATATTGTTGCTTCCAAAATTGATATACCGTACAAAAACATTTTTTTTAAAGTCACAAACGCCCTAGCGGTTTCTTTTCTGATTGCAATTTCTTTTCATTATTAACAAAGAAGAAACACAACTGGTAATATTATTTGGTAAGAAAACAAAGTTAATAGCTTAAATTGATGTATATTTTGCATTTTTTTTATCCTTTTTGCAGTCGTTTCATAGCATAGTATTGAATGTATAATCAATATGATATTTATATTCTTCAAAACCCGTGCGATACCCGTGCATCGCACGGGTTAAAGTCTAGTTAGTATTAAACGGTAAACAATGAGCAATTGAGTGCAGTTGAATACAACCAAGACTTATTTCAAATAGGGCTAATGATATATTTTGTGACATTTTGGCATTAGTTGGGGAAAAGCATACATTTATGATATATTTCCTAGTATTTTTGATATGGATAAGCGAAAAAAGATGTCTGATTTTTTGTTATGGTCACAAGTAGGTTTTTTTTAAGCTGTGATTATTATCTGCATAGTCACATACTAAATATATGAAAGTCTCCTTGCAAATAATATGCATTTATGTAAAATATAAATATTTTTTTTTTTAATAAATTTATGTTAAAGTGCCTAAGTTGTATCATATCTTTAGTCCTTGAATTAAATTAGAGTAGCTTTTAGATTTGCTTTTTATGATTTGTACTGGGTCTTGTATTATTGACATTAAACTTAAATTAATGTTTTGTTCCTCCAAAGAATGATAATTCTGATTCTAATTTGTTCTTAACTGCTCTAGAAAAAAGCTAGAGCCTCTGGAGACTTACGTACCAGCTGTAATTCTCACACAGTTCCAGATCAAGGATTTGGGTAATGCCAGTTTTTCGTGAACCGTTTTCTTTGTCATGCTAGATATCCAGATATTTGTAAACCTCTGATTTTGGTTTTACGTATTTATATCGTACTTGGTTCTTATGGGTTTGCTAAGATAACTATGTAAATTAAATAAACACTGTGAATGTGAAAGTGACTCAAAATTGGAGAAATTGAGGTTTCTGGAAATTGCCAATTTGGGGACCGAATGGTGCTGTCTGGGGTCCGAATTGACACTGTTTTTTCAGCCTGGCACGTGTGAAAAATCAGTGCCCGAATGGAGGAATTCGGGGCCTGAATTGTCACATCAACATATTTCAGAAACATATTTTTTGGGTCAGATTTGTTCCAATTTTATGGGAGATAATTTTACTATAAATATAGACTTTGTATCAGAGTAAACCTTGAGATAGAGGGGGCTGAAACAAGGGTTTAGAAAGGCAACAACAAAACTAGAGTTTGTATAGAGTTTGTCTCTTGGCAACAAACACTAAGGTTTGAGAGTTGATTCACTTTGGGAAACACTATTAGGATTGAGTCTCTTGGTCACGGGAAGAGATTGAGACATTTGGTAGAATTAAGCGGGAGACTTATTCTTGTAACCCATTGATATCTCTTTTGTAAAGTTACTCATTATTATAGTGAAACGGAGGGTTGTTCTCTCCCCCAGACTAGGTCAATTTGGACCGAACTGGGTAAACAGATTCTTTTGTGTTCTCTCTCTTTTCTTTCTCTCGCTGTTTTTTACTTTTGGCTTGTGTTTATAATTGTTCCAGACACTTTGTTTTGGTTGCTTGATTATCACTTGCTCCACACATCAAGTTTGTTATTGGTGTGATTTTTTCATCGAATTCACAACAATTGACGCCCACCGTGGGGCAAGGATCAAAGGATAATCAAGTACCATGAGTTCGAAGTGGGATATTGAGAAGTTTACCGGAGATAACGATTTTGGGTTATGGAAGGAAAAGATGGAAACGGTGTTAATACAGCAGAAGTGTGAGAAAGCTTTGAAGGGTGAAGGTTCGTTACCGGTCACCATGTCACGAGCGAAGAAGACCGAGACGGTGGGCAAGGCCAGGAGTGTCATTGTCTTGTGCCTCGGGGATAAAGTTTTGAGAGAAGTAGCAAAGGAACCAACCGCGGCATCAATGTGGTCAAAGTTAGAGTCTTTGTATATGACAAAGTCTTTGACTCATCGGCAATTCCTAAAGCAACAACTCTACTCATTCAAGATGGTGGAGTCAAAGGCCATCATGAAGCAACTTACGGAGCAACTTACGGAGTTCAACAAAATCCTTGATGACTTGGAGAATATTGAGGTGCAACTTGAGGATGAAGATAAAGCTATACTCTTGTTGCGTGCTTTGCCGAAATCTTTTGAATCGTTCAAAGATACCATGCTTTATGGCAAAGAAGGCACTGTTACCTTGAAAGAAGTTCAAGCATCTTTGAGAACCAAGGAATTGATCAAGTCCAAGGACTTGAGAATTCATGAAAATGGGGAAGGCTTAAGTGTCTCAAGAGGGAATGGTGGAGGTAGAGGTAACCAGAGAAAGAGTGGTAACAAGTCAAAGTCTAAATACTTTAACTGTCACAAGATGGGTCATTTCATGAAGGATTGTCCGGAGATTACTGGACCACTCCGCACAAATTGTCTCTGAGGGTTATGAGGATGCAGGTGCTCTGGTGGTGTGTTGTTTGGAGGATGAAGAAGGTGATGTGTCTCACCTTGAGAATGATGCCTAGTGGAGCGGTGGTCGTCTGGAGAGACGTTAAACACTCAACATCAGCCTGGAGAGGCGGTGGTAAGAATACTCATGATCAGTTTGGAGACGCGGAGGCAACAATACTCATGATCTACCTGTTGAGGTGGAGTTTTAAGGTTGAAAACATAGTGAGATGTACACATTTGCTAGTTGAGAGGTTGGAAGCTCAGCTTGAGGTGGAGTTGAACACACCAAAAATTGTACGACTATGGAGGACCTTGAGTGCTATGCTCTAGTGGTGAGCAAGGGATTTCTTCATGAAGACGGAAGACATTCCGGAAGTTGAAGAATGTATAGCACGGCTTGCGGGATTACCCTAAAAAAAGGCCAAGGGTGATTGGATGCAAGGAGACCTTCAAGGAAGCGGGAGATGTCCTGTGTTGAAGATGTTATGGTGAATGCTTGTGGAACTACCTAAAACTCCTAGTGTAGTTGGATTGCAAGGACTCTTCGAGAAGACGGAAGACGTTCCGATGGCTGAAGAGGTTAAGGTGGATACTTGTGGAACTACCTAAAATTCCTAGTGTAGTTGGACCGCAAGGACCTTCGAGAAGGCGGAAGACATTCCGATGGATGAAGGGGTTAAGGTGTGCACTTGTGGAACTACCTAAAATTCCTTTAGTAGTTTGAACACAAGGATCTTTAAAAAGGCGGAAGACATTCCAATGGTTGAAGACGTAAGGTGTAAACTTATGGAGCTACTTGGTGTAGTGGGAAGCAAGGGAAAGAGAAGCAAGGTGGTTGATGGTTTGGCATCATCACTAATTTATAGTCAAGGTGGAGAGATTGTTGTGAAAGTGACTCAAAATTGGAGAATTTGAGGTTTCTGGAAACTGTCAATTCGGGGCCCGAATGGTGGTGTCCGGGGCCCGAATTGACACTGGTTTTTTCAGCCTAGCACGCGTGAAAAATCGGCACCCGAATGGAGGAATTCGGGGCCCGAATTGTCGCATCAGCATATTTCAGAAACGTATTTTTTGGGCCAGATTTGTTCCAATTTTATGGGAGATACTTTTACTATAAATATAGACTTTGTATAGAGGGGGCTGAAACAAGGGTTTAAAAAGACAATAACAAAACTAGGGTTTGTATAGAGTTTGTCTCTTGCCAACAAACACTAAGGTTTGAGGGTTGATTCACCTTAGAAAACACTATTAAGATTGAGTCTCTTGGTCACGGGAAGAGATTGAGACTTTGGGTCGAATTAGACGCGAGAGACTTATTCTTGTAACCCATTGATATCTTTTTATAAAGTTACTCATCAATTTGGACCGAACTGGGTAAGCAGATTCTTTTGTGTTCTCTTTTTCTTTCTCTCCCTGTTTTCTGCTTTTGGCTTGTGTTTATAATTGTTTCATACACTTTGTTTTGGTTGCTTGATTATCACTTGCTCCACACATCAAGTTTGTTATTGGTGTGATTTTTTCATCGAATTCAACAATAAACATAATTGAATGAGACGCGTTTTTTCTTCTTTCATTGGTAAATTTGGCCTCATTCTGATAAACGAATGCATTTATTCACTTGATTCATGTTGCTGAATCTACTTGTCATTATTTTCCATGTTCACTCTTCACAACTAGGATTGCTCTAGGTATTTCACATGGTCTGCAATTATCATAAATTGAAGTTGATATGAAATCTGCTTATGCCTTTCTCTCTACTATTATAGAAAAAACTTTAGAGGGTAATGAGCCCCAATTTTCCCTCTGCCGATCTCTACTTCGCTCTGGGCCTGCAGCATCTCTTCGTGTAAATATTCGAGCAGTAAGTAAAGGCTTCCTTTAACTTCTGAGTTCTTCTTTACTCTCGCATCTCTTATACCTTTGGATGTTAAAAGTTTTCGTGTAGGATTTATTTTTCAAAAAAATGAATTCCCTGTAGGAAGTTTTCCCCCTCCCTTTTGATTGAGTCAGTCCAAAGCAATACGAGGCTTCATTTTTGTAATTGAGTTTCAACTTTCAAGTGTATATATACAAGTAGGTATTATTTTCTACACAGCTTCTCAAGATTTTCAAGTCCCATGGAAGGAAAAGTAAAAGAGCATTCATTATAAGCCAATTTCTTCCATATCATGCAGATTTCAGAAAACTCCTAAACAGCATAGAACAACAGATAGCTTCATTGATTTTTTTTAAAGCTCAACCCATTGTTGATATGATATTTGTTAAATAATCTATTTACAATTGTCCATGTTTATCATCATTTACTTTATGATATATATTCACCTGTATGAAAGTTAATTAGTGGTTCACAATCTTTTTCTAGGTTGCGCAATATGCTTCTGACAGTGGCAATGGTAAAACTGCATTGAACAATGTTGATGATTGTCTGAGGTGACACAATCAATTTCCCGCAAAAATTATTATGGAAATAATGTGCTTGAAATAACTATTATTCGCAACTGAGCTATAGGACATATAGAAATAAGTTTTATGATTATGAAAAACTTAAACCCCAGCTGACGAATTCTGTTTCTGAAGGTCACTGGAGGACCTCGATTCCTTGCTTCTGCGTGCTTCAAGAAATGATCCTGACGCCTCCGTCAAATCAATGAAGGCAAAAGTCAGTTCTGCCCTTATCGCTCTGGACAGGTGATTTGAATTTGTTGTGTAGTTTTCCTCCCTTTTTCTTGAATATAATAAGGATTTGGGTCATTTGTAGTATCTCTCTTAATCTTACAGCCTTCGGCCGACTAGCTAAGGTCCCGTTCACTCTGTGAAAACATTTTATGTTCATGTTCTAAAGTGTGTTCATTTTAACTTGGTAATAAGAAGATATGAAACTTTTGAAGCGAATCATTGTGATGGAGAGGAGATGAAATGTTAGCTAGGGATGATGCATGTCTAGAAATAATGAAAACTATTATTTTGACATTTTTATAACAGTAAAATTAGCACAGATTTTAAAAAATAATAGAAAATGTTTTCGCAAAATAATGGGATTTAACTTTTTCGCTGGTGTCGTACCAATTTACAGTTTACACACAGCACCATCTGATGATATTCTTAATATGCTTTTGGTTTCAGCCTCTTACAAACAGTACCATCAGACGTGTTAAGTAAGGGAAAGGTTATAGCTGATTCATACTTGGACCGGGAAGACGTGGAAACGGAGAACTTGGACCCTGGTTTAAAGCAATTAGAATCAATACTGTGAATAGCTAACATGCATAGAGTTAACATCATGTGTAGCAAAATCAAATAATTTTTTTTTAATCATCAACTCATGTTCATGATCATATTCAGTTACAACGTCAAAGAGACTGAATAGAGTGCTCCTTTGCATTTGCATCTACATCTAGATCAGTGTTTTTTTCAGGATGAATATGACATGCATCAATATGATATGGTTTTAGCATAGAGAAACATATTAATTTTTGGACTTCCAACAGAAATCAAAAGTACGAGAGCCTTTAGAACTTCTATTTCCATGTTTTTTAAGGACTTAGAATGCTTCAATTAAATGAATATACTGTACTGCTTAACAACAGTTATTACACCGTTTCACGCAGTTAGGAACATGCACTTTACACATTCGAATTAGGATCCTTTGAGAAACCTGCACTTCATGGATCCATGATAGTTAGGTATAACTTCTAGATTTAATTATATCTAGTCAAACAAGATACCTATCTCCCATTTTTTTCCCCTGTAATTAGGATCTTCGATCTCAGTAGACACCTCAAAGTTCCGCATATGCACGACTTAGTTCCTCGAACTTGCAGCAGGACATTTATTTCTTCTTATAAATGATTAGAATGTCTTTCAAATGGACGTTTTCAAAACTTCAAAAAAATGCAAAAAAAATTTATCAATATTTTTTTTAATAGGCAAAAACTTGATCAATCTTAAAATGTATAAAGTTTTGGCAATTGCATTTTACATGTTCAAATTGGTATACTAATCGATATTTTTGGATCCGGTCTTTGATTAAACATCACTACTCCCACTAGGGATGGGAATGAGCCGGGCCGAGCCGGGCTTTACTTAAATAGGCTAGGCCTAGTTGAAAAAACTAAGGCTTAAGCCTTAGTCTTTCTGTCAAAGGCTTTATTTTAAGTACCTGGCCTTTTTTAAAAATCTGGTCTGGCCTATTATCCTGTCTAAAAGTCTAGTTTGTGTTACAAATTTCAAACAAAGTATGTTCATAAAAAAAAAAAAAAATTCCTTTCAATTTGTGCAACATACTTAATATAGAGATAAACATTAATTAGATACATATTAAACTAATGAAACACAATTGTAAAATTTATAGATGGATTTCAAACTTAATCTAATAACCATACTTGACCTTAGACATATCAGTTGCAAGCCCTAATAGTTCACACAAATATATATATAAATATATCAGTACGTAGCAAGCCATACAAAATATATAAAATAATAATAATAATAATAATTGTGGTATGAGAATTTGAAGGATGAGTAATTCTTTTTGATATATATAAATATAAATAATAAATATGGAATGTAATATACTCGTATACGGGCCGGCCTGATAGGCTTGATAGGTTTTTTTTATAAGCCTAAGTTTGGCGTAATTAAATTAATAGGCTTTTTAAAAAAGCTCACGCTTGACTCATTTATTAAACGAGTTAGGCTGAACCAGGCTTTTAGTAGGCCGAGCCATAGGCCTCTGACGAGCGGTCTGGCCTATTCCTACCCCTAACTCCCACATTCCTCTAAAAAAAACTCCACTCCCATTTTAAAGTCATTATATTTCACTAAGTATTTATGACAAAAGTTACTTCTTCCGGTCTTATTTATAAGATGCATTTAAAGTCTTATTTATAAGATGCATTTAAATTAACAAAAATTGATATGTGTGATCTAAATTTTGAACTACATCAACTTTGGTTGACCAAAATGCCTCTTATAAATATAAAAAGAGTAATAACCAATGATTAAACGGGTCAATTTTGTAAAATTGCTACTATTATTGATCCATTTATTAATACTAGACTCTTGACCCGTACTTAATCAAATCAGTCGCAAAAATGTAAACATATATAGTTAATAGAAGTTTTATAACAATTTAAAAATATGTTCCCTTCTAAGACAACAATAGCAACAAAATGAAATGGTAGCATACATAACAAAAAG
>Ga0315915_1000598_pt1 | contig 38546 bp, 16 predicted proteins | sample MpolbnodulesMG_FD_207738 | JGI IMG/M metagenome (GOLD analysis project Ga0315915, IMG submission 207738) | Medicago polymorpha root nodule microbial communities from Los Angeles, California, United States - branched nodules | ecosystem: Host-associated > Plants > Roots > Nodule | place: USA...
ATTTTTTTTATTTGTGCCTAAATTTCAGCAACCTAACCAGGCTGGTTAGGATTGATCAATAATGTTTCAATTTTATAATTAGTCCTTTTTATTTTATTTACTAGATTAGTCCCTATATTGTATAACTTTAGCATATTGGTCCCCATTTTTTTAAAAATATCTTGATGATTGGTCCCTGCATATTTTTAAACAAAAAATTACAACTTTTCACTCACCTTTTCTAAAATTCCAAATTTTAGTCTATTTTTGGAAATTCTCAACTTGAACCGTGCATTTTTCTTTATTTATTTACACTTTTACCCCCAAAACTTTTGAAATTTATAAAAATAGAAGAAAAATCTAAGTTTCATTTAAATTTTTATATTTTTGGCTCAAGGAAAATGAATTTTTTTAACTACTCTATCAAATAATATATATATACAAATTAAAGACCCCACAATTATAATTTCAATTACCTCCTCCAAACACACACTTATGTCTAAAAAATATTACTTTGTTCATATTTATACATAAGCCAAAATTAGTAAATTGCAAACTAATTAAAATGTTAGTTAACTGCAGTCAATTTTCTTGATGCAATAAAAATTAAAAATTATATTAACCAAAGTACCAAACTACCATTTTTATGAATTTATTCTCTACCAGAATTTGTTTAATATAAACATTAACATAAGGGTATTTTTGAAATGTTAACACTGAATATACAATACCAAGTTTTTTTGGTACAATATATGATATACCAAGTTGATCTCTACGATTATGTTTCATTTGAAAAAAAATAAGTACTTTATTTATGTTTTTATTTATTGATGTCCTTTTTAATTACAAAAATTGTCATACTCTTGAAGAGGAAATTGAGAATTTTTTGTAAACATCATGATGAGTGTGTTTTTACCATGTCAAGAACAATGAGGAGAATTCTACTTTTTACTGCAGTGCTCCTCACTATATGGAGTATTGATAGGATTAGTGAAAGCGCAAGATAGCCACAAACAATAGAGTTGGCCAGCACAAAAAACCTGAAATATTCATGTTCAATATTAGCCAATATTTAATATTGTAAATTGTAATTTAATTAATTTCTCATTTCTCATTCTTAAAATTTGGGTTAATCTAAACTTAGACACACAAAATTAATTTGTAAGATGAGTGATGTCTTCTATTAATTAAAATATTTTCAATTCATATATCAGTTGTACAAAATCAATTTATAAGATGAGTGATGTCTTCTAACGTAGGACTCTTAACTATCAGGTCGGTACTAAAAAATGTACGATGATAGGACACTTACACAAATGAGGGAAGGTCATCATATTCAGCCCTGAATTGTACAAAAGATGTAGCAAATGGAAGCCTCTCATCAGTTGTTCCCATAGCCACAGCACTAGCAAGTGTTGCAACACCTGCAATTATTCTCAAAATAAAATCCATTATAGATAACCCTCTTTTCACCCCTTTACTTGTAGATGCATTTTTAGACACTTCACCAAGTTCAATTGAACTTCCCTTCATTTTGTTCCAACTTAATTAAAAGTCTCTCACACACAAACTTTTGTTTAAGTGCTTGTGCTTCTTAACTATCTAAATTAGGATATTACTATGTGTAAGTGCTTGTGCTTCTTAACTATCTGAAAGAGGCATTTATATAGTTGTAGAATTGTGTCAAATTTAGTACTTCCGAGGTTGATTTAAGAGAAAGAAACGAATAATACAAGGATTAGGTTTTGCCAACCACAAAGTGGCTTTGTTTGTGTTCTACAGATGAGGACACGTGTAATTTTGATGATTTGCTTACGTACAATATGTGACATTATCCACTAAATATCCCACTAAATTAACTAAACTACGTACCTGCTCGTACTTGTTCAACTATAGAAAGTAAAGTGGCAGTATTCCAGCTGCTCCAACATTGCAATCGTTGACTACAACATAGCATTCGTTGACTACAAATACAACGGCATTGATTAGTTATTGTTTAGGATTGGGCCTTGGCCCAATCATGTAGGAAATTGTTGTTCACACTTCTTAAAAGACTGAAAACACTTGTTAAATATGTAAATACTCTTTCACTAGTTAAGTGTCGCCGAGTTATACCATCGATAGTTAACTATCGAAGTTTTCCTCGGTAGTTAACTGCCTCCGTCCATCGGCTATTAATTGCCGTTGCGATCCTGCACATTTGCATAACAAAAGCATCAATTTTTCCATTGCATATTTTCTCCAAAACTTCTCAAATTCTCTCCAATTTAATTTTGGACGAAAATCAAGTGAATCACCACTTTATCACAAGTAAGTAGTTTTACTCATTTGTAATCATAATGGTAGTTTCTGTAGGTTTTATTTTGTTAATTTTGGTAGTTTGCATGTGGTTAGGGTTTATGTATGAATTGACATTTTGATGATTGCATGTGTAGTTTGTGAATTGATAAATGAATGTAGTTTTTGTAATTGATGTTTAAATGATGTTTAAGTTCAATGTGGTTGTAAATGGTGTCCAATTAACACAATGAGAATATGTTTGTTACTTTGCACTCAAAGTGTTTGACAAAATGGCCAAATGAGAATTGCATTGATTATTTAGTTAGTTTATGTAGTTATAGATAATTGTAGTTGTTGGCAATGACGTTTATATTATGTTTAAGTTCAATGTGGTTTTGAATGGTATTTCGATTATGTTGTGAATGGTGTTTAGATTTGATGCTAATTTTCTTTGTTCAATGATGTTAATTTTTTAAATTATGTGTAGATATGTCTGATCAGGAGCAGGGGCAACATATTGACCCATCGAAGTTGATATCCGGTAGAGTTTTCGTGACTGGTAGGTGAGGCGGGCAAGGGTAAACGCACATATACCAAAGAGGGGAAGAGGTAGAGGTCGGAGGGTGGATGGTGAAGGGAGTTCTCAGGCTACACAGCCTACACAGTCATAGGTTGATGACCCCGACGTAGCACCTGTATTACCAGGATCAGGTACACGATGCCACTGATGGTGGTTATGACGACCAGCATATTTCGGATGATGGCGATGTTCAGCAGGGCGAGGATGTTCAAGAGGGTGAGGAGGATTGCCTCAACTAGACGAGGATGATCTTGCAGCTGAGGTAACCCAGAGCAGTTACCTGATGCGCCTCCTTTTCTTGGAGGACCTTTAGATTTATCCGTGTTGTCCTCTTATGCTTCGCATGTTGCATTGCCGTTGTGGTATAATAAAAATAATGTAAATGTTATTTTTAATTGTCTTAAATTATTGTTTGCGTAATTTTTTTATATGCGATAATGTATGTAATTGGCGTGCGCCAATATAAATTTAAATTAGGCGTGCGTGCCAATTTAAAATTAAATTGGCGTGCACCAATTTAAATTTAAATTGGCACGTGCGTGCTGATTTAAATTTATATTGACGTGCGCCAATTTAAATTTATATTGGCGTGCTGATATCATATCGAATTCCTTTATATAAGATGAGTGTCACAGAATGCACCTCATTCTTTATGTGATGAACCGTCTTATATGAAGGAATTTGATGTGATAACATATATAGGTGATTCTGCATAATACATGTTGTGTTCTCTTAATCTTTTGACTTTTCAAAGGGGCTTGAAAATTACTACCTAATTTTTGAAAGGAACAATAGAATTTCCGGGTGAATGCTTGAGAGCTACTGTTTAACATTCATTTATGTTGCTTGAGAGTTGTCTATCCGAATGTAATGTAATGATACCACATATTTATGAAGAATGTAATGTAACGTACATGAAATTAAAGCTAAATACAATTGTGTATTTTTTAATTGATTATGTGTACCCGTGACTTTATTTTTTACAAATATTGAATGATAAAAAAGGTTAAATGAAAAAATATTGAATGATTCATAAATAAAAAATGTTGAATGATAAAAAATATGTTTAAAATTATTGAATACAAAAAAATTCTGATGATGTTGTATCAGTTTGATTTTATGCGGAATGAGGTGCATCCACCCCTCATTATCTCCTGAGAAATCTTTTGTTAAAATATCTGTATCTTAGTTCACATTATCTTAGTTCACCATACCATTGTTTCCTTCTCTCTCTCCCAACTCTTTTTAACATATTCTGTCTCTCGAACTGCCACACATCCACCCCTCTATTTATCTCCTAATGATGTTTGCTTTAGTCTATGGATTGTTTTTTATTTATTTTATTTTGTTAAGAGTTCTTTTTTATGGCCCACCTCCACTTTTACCCTTTCTTGGTTTAATTCCTTTCTCAACAATTTTTTAAAACCTTCTAATAAACAAGATAAGTGTGAAAAGTAAAAGTGCAGTGTGTGAATGGAGCATAATTTCAAGTTTTTCAGTTTTGTTAGTTTTAAGTTTTTGCTCCGTTTACACACCGCTATAAACTGATTCACATGTTGAATCAATATATGTTCCGATTTGAATTAGATTGGCTGCAATGGCTAACAACATCCTAAGCTAATAGTACATTTGCTTGCAACTCACGCAAATGTATCAAGAAAATCTACGAATATTTACGCGATGGAGGCGGTGACGGATCCAAGATTTTTAAGTGGGGGCACCTTATGTAAAATTGTCTACGATTTTTTATATTATGAAAATTTTGAATAATTCTATCATTTCAATGTCAGTAAAAATATTTTTCTCTATAAATAATTAAACAATCATTTAACAGGCCATCTCCCACTCTATTTCGCATCCGATTCTTAATAATATTCATATTATCAAGAAAAGATTTAAGATATATGATGATAGGTGTGGACTAAGAAAAATAATTTGTGATTAGTGTAGGCAATGTAGTTAAAATGTCAACTATTGATACATTATTATACTAAAAAAAAATGTTTCCAAAATTTTTGTGTGGGCACAAGCCCACAAATGCAACAACATGCATCCGTCCCTGGATGGAGGTTATGGATGGTGATGAGAAAACGTGATTGATGGAAGGGAAACCAAGGGAAGACGAAAGCTGAAATATGGAGGACTAATTGCACTATTCTTTTTTTTTTTTTAATCAAACAAATACTTTTTATTTTATTTTAAATTAAATCTGAATTTTAGATGTTTTTTGCCACTTGTCTTACATCCATGACTTAAATGGACTAAATGGAGCAAATGTTAAATGGAACTCATAACAAACATTGTGGTTTTTTTTTGCAAGAAACAAACATTGTCGTTATTACTCCATTCCAAATATTCCTCTTTAGGTTCATCATAAGTTTGGCACAAAAAGCAATCAACATTAACACAAATGAAATGAAAACCCTGACATGACAAAATTTGAATTTCATTAGAAAGGGATTCATGGAATCGTTCTCGACGTAGATGATATAATTATCTAAATTGATGTTAAAATAGACGTTGATGCATCAAGTGGAAGAGCATATGTGATGAAGAAGATTGAATATTTTGTTCAACCTAAGAAGAGAAGTAAATCAACATTTTATCTGTCTAGCATAGCATTGTGAATTCTATGGTGAATGTCATATGGTCATGGTTACGGTAATAAAGTAATAATGATTATAAAATATTTTGACATCTCTCTTGACAAGACAAATATTTTGTTCACAAACTGCAGGTGAGTTACATAAAGAGTTTAGTTTGTATTGATACAACTAAATTTCTAATTTTCTTTCTGATGTTGTCTACTTCATGTATAATTGATAAATTAATAATTATATTAATCCAAAAAGTGAAAAAGAATAAACTTAATTTTATGGAATTAATTACTACAAATGGACGATAAATTTAATAACCTTAAATCATTGAAGTTCTTTGTACATTTTTCATATAAAATTGTAAGGGTCTTATTAACCAGTGAAAAAATGTAATCTGCATTGAAAAGAACAATTTTTTAACTTTTAAATTAAAGAATACACAATTTTCAAAAAAAAAAAATTCCTTTATAATTTCTTAACCAATGCCCCGGGTTACCGGTTAACATCTCCCAAATTTTAATGGTAAAAGGTAATATAATTTATTTCTTATTTGTGTCAAATATTGTTGTAGTAATTTAGTCTATCAAACTAAGTTCACAATATTTTTAACTATTTTAATTAATAAAATTATGAATGTATCAATACATGAATAGAGAGCATCATGCCTCTCCAATGTAAAAGCAAGCTAGCAACTTGGTTAGTATTATCACCGTTGAATTCTTTATTGAATACCACATGCAGTTGTGGAAAAAAAATTCTCACATGGCAAAAGAGAATATCTCTTATAATCATTCTTACTCTAAATTGACCTTCACGGAAGCCTTAACCATGTCAAGTCGATAAAATAGTAATCGAACCCATCTTCTTAGGCTCAAAAGATTTTTAGCACTGATGTTGATTCAATGGTTGCATACAACGTCTATTTTAACCGTTGAGATATGACTTAAAATTGAGTGGGGTGGCATAGAAAAGATGGAAAACACATCAGAAAGCCTGCTTCGCTTCCCAAGAGATTTAGAGAAATGGGCCTTGTCAGCCACCGCTTGCGGACGACGGAACGCATCGTCACGTTAATTAAAAGGTCCTTGCGTTGGACTTAGTTGGAAAGGTAGGTGTTCGGCATGTCCCTTGGTTGCGAACTTTTTAGTAGGGCGGGTGGCTTTGGAGATCGGTTGCGTTTTGGGGAGACCAAAAGAGAATATTCAGAAAAATTAAATGTAAGGTTGGTTCCTTTTGGGATTGGATTTTAGAGCTGGGAAAAATTGGAAAAGACTTTATTAGGAAAATTATTGAGTCTTTTGGTCACCGAAATATATTCGAAAAAGGGTAGAAATTAGGTGAAATGGAGAACTCAAACAAAACAAGCTCTCCAACGACACACATAATTTCTACTCTTATAAGAAAATTCTTGTAACTCACTATATCTATTTGTAAAGAACTCGTTGAGTGAAGCGGAGAGATCTCTATCCTCCAAATGTAGGTCAATTTTTAAGCCGACCTAGGTGAACAAATTCTTGGTGTATTGTTCTATATTATTTATCTTAAAGTTCTTTGGGTCGATTATAGTTTTGCTTTACATTTGGTTGCTAAATCTAAATTTTTGTTATTGTTGTTTGTGATTGGTTAGTTATTGATTGTCGTTATTCTTGTTGCACATATCTAAGTTTATTATTGTGATTTTGAGTCCTGAATTCACAACATTAACATCAATTTGGATAATTACCTTATGCTATAACGGAAAGGATTTCATGATTATCTCGCCAATGAAGTTGAGATTTGGCTAGGTTACAACTTTCATTTCGGTTTTGTTAATGTTGATTGCCTTTTGTGCTAATCGTGTGGTGGAAAGAAAGGAAATATTTGGATTTCAACAATAACATTAATGTTTGTTATTTTTGTTCTTATGTTTGCATACTTGATATGTCCCAATATAAAATCATCTGTAAAATTAGCGTATTATAGGAATGTATGTGCGACAGTTAGGGTGATTTTTTAAATTGCACTTTTTTAGAAATATTTGATAAGTACTCATATAACTAAAAGCATTGCAGTAAAATGCTTAGTGTATATGCATAGGTTGAGTTCCTTATGCACTCATTGCAGTACGAGGTTATGGATGCTCTCAAGCAGGGTCGGCTATTAGGGATGCAAACAGTTATGTAGAGTTGGTTTCCAAAATTTTAAGGTCAAGAATTTGGTGTTGGTATTCCTATGATCGGAGTTCAACTTCTAGGATTTTCATTCTTCTTCAATAATTAATTTAGGTTCACACGGTTCACACAATTTGGTTGGTTCAGAACTGCGTGCGTTTCAATGCTTCTAAGGTCTCGGTGCTGGCAGCCAAGGCAAAGATTTTAACGATGATTTCTATGTCTGGTCAGGCTTCACACGATCACTGCCTCCCCTCTACATCAAACACACAAATTTTGGACAGGTTCAACATATCTCCTTCTTACAGACGTTTCAAAGATATTGAAATGGTGCTTTGGAAATCTCCCACTCTTCCTTACATCAAGGTAAATACGGATGGGTCGCTTTGGCATAATAGTGCAGCTTGTGGTGGAATTTTTAGAGACCAAACCAGTGCTTTTTTGGGTGGTTTTTCAGCCTTCCTTGGTAATATTTCGGTGTTGGAGGCGGAAATTATGGGTTTCATTTTAACAATGGAATTGGTAGCTAAATACAATTGGCGTTACGTCTGGATTGAGGGGGACTCAACAAGTGCTCTTTAGATTTTTTCTAAACCCTCGTTAGTTTCTATTAGATGGAGAAATCGTTGGCACAACTGTTTTATTGGCATGCACGTTCTCTCCTCACATGTTTACCGTGAAGGCAACGGTTGTGCAGATAAGCTTGTAGGGTTCGGTCATTCTATCCTATACACGATTTGGTGGGACTCCTTACCCGATTTTGCTCGGGGTGATTTTTCTAGGGACAACCATGTTGGTTTACCTTCTTTTCGCTTTCCGTAATTCTTGTTTTTGGACTTTCTTTTTGTTTAGAGGGTTTTGGTTCGCCTCCCCTCTTGTACATATTTTTTCCTTTTTTCTATATATATTATATGAGCGAGTGGCAGAGGATTGGAGCTCCCTGGAGGTGCCGACCTAGTCGGGATGTCCAGTGTCTCCTTGATGTTTTCCTCACTCTTGATTTAGTAAAAAAAAATGAACTTTTATTTTCTAGCATGATAGAGCCTTGATTTGGGCTTAATTTCTCATAGATTTAAAGTCCATATGTCCTCAATACTCTCTCTTCTTCCATCAATCGAGTCCAACTCTCATCAACCAATTAGATTATATATTTAAAAATAAAAACACAATATAACTTTTTTCTTCTTTTTTTTAGAGCATTTCTTGTCATTTTTTTGGCTCATATTTGTGGTATAAACAATGCTCTAATAACAAACATTATAATTATTCTCTTAAAATATGAAATAAACATTATAAACTTTTTTTTTTCTCTTTCAAAAAAATGTATTTTTTTTATTAGGGGTTTATCTTAACTATGAGAGTTGCACCTCTAATTCAATAGGGGCGGCCTTGCCGTGAAGATAGGATTACTATTATTTTATCAACTCAAGATAAGCTATTGATATGAGTTTTGCGCTTTGCTTTGTTTCACTTCAATCTTATACATATGACTTGGATATATTTGTTTATATGCTCCACACCAATTGCTTTTAGTTAATACCATGATTTTGAAATTGTATCTCTCTTGTTTGCACTATTAGATACTCCTTCCGTTTCTAATTATAAGTAAAATTGTATTTTTTTTCTTCACTCATGTATGTGGTCCATAATATGTACCACATATATCATTAATTGAATGGATCTAAAAAGTCAATTTTGCTTATAATTAGAAACGGAGAGAGTATAAATTTAATCATTTACCTTACTTTTCTAACAGACAGTTGTTGAATATGATGCAAATCAAACAGTTCATAGCTCATTGTTTTGTGTATTATGACAAAACACACAGAATACAATGTCACAAGCAAACTTATTCACTGCTCAACTTAAGAAGGAACTGAACAAAAACCAATCAAGCTAGGAATTTGGACTAGTTTCCCAATTAGCACATGGCTGCTATGATGACTTTTCTGTGATCCGAGAATTCAAACGCAAAAATCAGGTCCTCCATCGATATAACAAATTCCACTTAGAATTTTAGCAACTTACCTTAGATTGAACATTTCTTGCTGGTCCTTGCATAACCTATTCACACATTCTCAATAGACCATGTATGAAGTGATTGACTTCCATGTTCCATCGTTGTCAAAGCCATTATCATCTTGAATCTAACATTTGCATGTAGCCAAAGACGACTTGCTGATTTACATTATCCTCAAGGATAGAGAAAGTGCTTTTCGGCAAGTCATCCTTGGCTGCAGCACCATATCTCATGTTCAAATGCAAGACCTTAGATGAACAAGATCCAACAAATCCATCCAAATCAGTGTCAGATCATGTTTACCTGTAATGAAGAGGTAAACTTTCCATGGTAACACATAGAATGTGTAAGGGGAAAATAATGCATATTCCATTATAATTATACTAATAAGTTTTTTTGGTGGATAAACTATTTGTATGTGATGTATGAGAAGTATATGATTTAGTAGAAAATTCTTTAGTATTGAAACGATAGAGCATTTCACTAATTAGTGTTTAGACTCCTTTTAGGTATTTGATGCAAAAAATAATGCAACTATCAATGTATTATTATTGTTTTCCATAACAATACATACTTCACAGTCCTTTTGATGGGTTATTATTTCCCTATTCAAGGCCCCAATTCTTGTAATTTAGGGATTCACGTTCTCAACAATTAGGAAATCCATGTAGTTATGCAATCAATATGAGACGCCTCAAATCTCAAGTTTTTTTAGTTCTTTTAAATTAGAATTAGGATTAGCGGCGCAACTTGTTGCATGTTTGCCTTCAATCTATATATAAATTACATTTTTATATATAATCCGAATTAAATAAAAAATAATTGGAATTACTAAATTAGATTAAATCTATCTCGTCTGGTCTTAATTTGACGAGCGGTCTCCAACAATCAAACAGTCTCGAGTTAATTACTACATGACTACATCAAGTATGCAATTTAAGGGAATCCATGTCCCTAATTTAGCTCTCAAAAGTATACCACATTTGCTTTAAGGATTTTAAGGTAATATGTTGCAACATTGAAGGCGACTTATAGTAGGAAATGTGCTAAACATGGAAACTGATTCTTTTGCTTATAAAAATTAAATGATGGTAGAAAACATTAACAATAAAATTATAAAAGGATCAACAATGTTATCCATGCATTTACATTCATTTTTTCTCGATTGAAAGTTTTTTACCTAGATCATAAGGGAACAAATTAGATCAAATGCCACTGTCCTTTATTATTAGAAATTTTGGCCATTTGTCTTATTTCAAGCAATATATCTTTGTTAACAGATGTAATCACGTGGACATGTTTACTAAGGCATAATATATTCAGTTGTTCATATATAAAGCTTGGTGTAGAAAAGGAAGAAAAATATCAATTAACTAATAAATTAATTAGCAGTCGTATATAGTCACACTCACCCCTCCAAAAGAAGAAGAGAAATTGATATGTTAAGTGGACTTACTTCTTTGTAAATAACCTTCAATTAGGCAGCATGATTTTGTAGATCAGAAATTATGCTCAGTTTTGCTCTATCTTATGCATTTAAGTTGTTATTTTGCAAATGGTTTTGGTGGAGGATGAAGATAAAAGGAAGCACATTAGCCTTTATAACTCTGGGTTAGAACATTTGAAGGAATTCATTTGAAGGTTGTGCACTTGTGCTTGCTTGTGATTTATGAGGGTATTTTAACACAATGAATGAGCCAAAATAACATTGAATTCATAATATTAGAAAATGACACGCTTGCATTATTCACTTCACTACCTCTTCTAGAATATTAGGTTCATTATGGAAACAAATCTTATCACTTTCATGGAGAAAGGATATTAAGGTGAGGTGGATCAGCTCTTGTCAGTTAGAAAGCAACTCACATCACATGCACATAATGCAAGTTGTGTGTAAGGAGGATCATTATTTTAAGAAAATATCCAAGTTGCTAAGTAATGGTAAGGCGATGGTGAGTTCAGCATATATGCATGCGTATATAAATTATAATGGAGGGACATTATTTTTTTTGAAGTAATATAATGGAGGAGCATGATGAAAAGCTTAAAATGAAAATTAGTAGTTGTCATTTCAATATTATTATTAGTATATGTGTCTAATGTTTCTTAACTTTATAAGAATAGTTTACCAAAATAACTATTAATTTTATTAATTTTCTTTTATTTATCGTTTTTTCTTAAGGGCACTAATATTTACAGCGAAAAATGATTCCAAGAATTTTACGAATCATATCCATCGTTAGATCCTCAGTTTCTTTGAAATACATGTAAGGCTAAAAATAAAAGAGGTAGTTGTGATGCTTTTCCAATACGGTCGTGATTTGGTCGGAATAAAAAATTTCAGGACACCTAATATTATCTTTTTCTTAATTTGTGTGAAATGATCAAATGTGGTGGTCAATGGAGAATGAAAGTATGTATGAATTTTCAAATGGTTAATATCATTATATCTATTTATACAAAAAAAAATATTTGGTTTTCATTAATATACAACCTTTTCATATTTTTAGATACATCTTCGTGAAGGTGAGAAAAACACAAGAAGGGAGGTTTAATTGTGTTTACTTTTTCTTCGTTTTCTTCTACTGAAGTCACTGTTCAGAAGCAGATAGAGTTCAGCTTCTGAAGTGATAATCATAATCTAAATGCAGCGGATAAACAGAGAGAAAGAGAAGAAAGACATAAAGCAATTATACAGGTTCCTTCCACAAACCGGAAGTAGTCATGTCCCCTTTGCACTTCCAAGGAGAGTTCACTAAAAATGTAATATCAAATTACAACTGCTCAATGCTACAACTAGCAAGAGACTTCAAGTTACTCAAGCACAACTGCAAGAGATTTCCTATGCTCCTGAACACAGTAAAGAGACTTCCAATTCTCAAGTACAACTGCAAGAGACTTCCTATGCTCAAGCACACAAGTAAGAGACTTCTATTGCTCAAGCACACAGGCAAGGGACTTCTAATCAAACAGAATTACAAAGAAGTTTGTTTGAGATTTGAACACTTGATATACAATCAGTGGTGTTCACAATACAAATCAGATACAGACTCTTAAGACTCTAGAATTCCTAAGATATGAACTTTGATAAGAAATTCTAAGTGACTTTAGATGCAGAACAATAACAGAGTTTGGCACTTTGTGAATTGTTGTATGAGTCTTGATTTTGTGTGTGTCGGCATATCCAACTAGCAAGTCTTCACTCCTTTATATAGAGGTGTGAAAGATACGTTGGAAATTTTTCAGCACATTAAAAGAATCGTTTGAAGCTTGATCAAAATCACCAATAATCTTTTGTCTGATATGGTTGTTGTCCTATAAAGGATCAATTTCAAATGTATTCCTAGTTTGAAGGAACATTACTGCAGGCATAGCTGTTATTCTTGTCTTGTTGCAGAGACACAAACAGAGTAGTGGAGGAAGTGGTTGTACAGTTCGTACAATTGTCCTTTGTCAACGCTTTTGATAGAACAAGCATTCAATGCTTTCAAATTCTTTCACAAAGGTCGTTGTTACACTCTTCCAGTCTTTTGCAATGCTGGACGAGATTAAATCCATTATCTAGCCTTTGAAGCTTTAAGTCTCTCATCTCCTGATGAACTTCAGCTTCTGGTGATATGGCTTCTGATGAAATGCTTCTGACGAACTTGCTTCTGATGACGTCATCACTTCAGGAGCACTAAACTTCGGGAGCACTTTTCTTCAGATGCTTCAAGTTTTAATCTTGTTGATTCCTTTGCTCTCTTTTTTTCTTTCAGAACCTTATAATATATCAAATTTTTTGTCTATGGTCCTGTACACTTGAACAAATATTAGCATATCCAACTGACAATTTTTAATACCTTGTTATCATCAAAACTCTAAGGGTAATGTATGTTAAACACATTTTGTTCCAACACTTCGTTCTTTTTCTAATTATATTTCTTATTAATATTATCAACATCTTTTGAAATATGAAAAATCAATATTACATATATCAAAAGAGTAATTTAGTAGAAATTATAGATGTTAATTACACTACAAACTTTTTTTAATATGGGTAAAAAGTGTCAAAGGATCTTTAAAATAAGACCAATGGAGTAATTATTTGATGCGCCGGATTTGATGCTAACAGAACAGCTGAATGAGCTGATGTACTTTGAGATTCGTACCTCATTCCTAAGTTTGAATTTTTTTTGGTTACAACAATCCTAACTTTGATAAATATACATTGTCTAAAATAAAATAGAATAAGATGCAATTTATTATTATAGTATTAGGTTATTTTTTTAAAATAATAATAAAACCTGTGTCCTATATAGACTATAGTTGGTTGTGATAAAATAGAGTATCACGATCAGTCCTAAACAAAAGTTTCAGTATAAAACCACAAAATATGCAATGTTGATTCGGTAGTACTAATGGAAAAACAAAAGATGAATGTTTTGATTTTGAAGAAAAGTATTTTTAAGAGAAAACTCATAACTTGTTTGATTTCAAGTGCCTATTACATTACATTTCTCTAAATTTGTGTATTTTAGATGTTTTGTTGGGAAAAACTCACACACCCCAAAATTTACCCATTTTACTATCTTACAAGATGAATGTTCTGATTTTGCAGGAAGAGAAATATTTTTAAAAGAATACTCAAAACTTGTTAGATATTTTGGTTGGGAAAAATTCGCACACATCAGAATTTAACTATATACTCAAGAATTTTTTATGTACCATACTTTAGAGAAAGTAATAGGTAGTTTAATTAGTTTAAGCTAAAGATTAAAGGAGAGGTTATGGATTTAAGTTTTTAATATGAGCAAATATTAATCTAACAACTAATTACTATCATTTGTCATTAAAAAAATATCTCATACAACAAACACTTATGGCCTCTGTTCAGGCAGCCAACTTAGCAAAATATATTTTTCATCTAAACTAATAATATTATTAGAATTGTAATCGTCATAAAATGTGCATTATCATCTTTTAGGGTTTCACGGAGAATGATGTATACTAAAAAAATTTCATATGTTTGCACTCCGTCAAATTAAGCTACCATAAAAATACGAGTCTGAAGGCTTAACAACATATGCATTTTTTGAGAGGCTATATTTAGTCTTCATAAGGACAAATGGATGTGTATGACAATAGAGAATAAGGATTCCATGAAGAAAAATCAAACATGCGAGCTTGTTCTCGTTCATACGGAAAAAAGGTTAGGAAAGAGCTACTCAAAAGAAGGGGATTGACTATGATGAGACTTCTTCACTGATTGTCAAACATACTGTTATCAAGGCGGTGTTATCTTTGGTAGCCAACCAATAAATGCCTTTAGAACAGATGGATGTGAAAGCATCATTTCTTCATAATAATCTAGTTTACAAAATTTACATGGAACATCCATAGGTTTTTAATGATAGACAAGGCAGACTAATTTATAGATTGAGGCGTTCTCTAAATGGTTGATAGCAGTCTATGAGGCAATAGTACAAACATTTTGATTCCTACGTGCTTCAAAATGGCTACAGTAGATGTATTTTTTATAAGCGGCACAAATAGATGTGAATATGATTGTTGTGTTTATTTGGGGAGTAATGATTATAGTTCTTTTATGTATGTTATTGTGTTTACTAACAAGATTTTTTTTTCTTTTTTGGTTACTTGACCATAATCGATACACCTTATAATTCAAGTTTATAAGTTCAATCAAAATTAGGTAAACATCATCAAATTCATTGGTCACAATTTTTAAAATTATGAACCAAAATCATACAATTAGAAATAAGGGACCAGTGAGCCTTTGGTGTCAAGTGATGTATACTATGTATGGCGCAAAGAAAGACCTTCGAATTGAGATGACCTCCCAACCTTATAATTCCCCTCTTTAGAAAGCCTAAAATGCATTTGGGAGAAATTCCAAAATCATATTGTGCGGCAGTTGGGGGATGATAATAAAATAAAGGCTTAAATATTGCACTCGTCCCTGCAAATATGCCTCGTTTAAGTTTTGGTCCCTGTAAAAAAAAAAAAATTGTTTTTGGTCCGTGCAAAATTTTTTGTTTTTTAAAATAGTCCCTGACCTCATTTTTGTGATGATTTGCATACGTGGCACATGATGACTGGACCCATTTTGTAGTTTTTGGTCCTTGCAAAATATTTTGTTTTTTTAAATAGGTCCCTACAAAATTTTTTGTTTCTGAAAATAGGGACTATTTTAAAAAACAAAAAATTTTGTAGGGACCAAAAACAATTTTTTTTTTACAGGGACCAAAACTTAAACGAGACATATTTGCAGGGACAAGTACCATATTTTAGCCTAAAATAAACTTCTGGATAGGACAAATGTACTTCTAGTGGCTCTCCTCTTATCCCAAATGCCATTATTAGCTAATAGACATAACTCTTTGGTTAAAGATGTCTTGACGGTTGAAGGATATTGAGATCTTAATTTTTTCAATAATAATAATCTCAACTCCAACACAACAAGCCAAATAATGGTTATTTTGGCGCCTATTGGTACCGATGAAGCGGACACAATTGGTTGGAAAGGAACCAAAAACGATCATTTCACCATCCAAAGTGCCTATAATTTGCAACACAAAAATGATAATCATGTTAATGGAGATTGGAAACAAATTTGGGTTTGGAAGGCCCCTCATCAGATCCAAACTTTCATGTAGATTGTGACTCATGGTCGTCTTCTAACCAATGTTCGTAGAAGAAAATGGGGAGTGGGAGTTTCGCATACTTTCGCTATGTGTAGAAATGGGGATGAGACTGCTATCCAAACGCTTAGGGATTGCGTCCATGCAACCTGTATCTAGCTCAGCTTAGTTGGGTTTAATCAAATTACTAACTTTTTTCTTCTATTGACTACATGGATTGGATTTTCAAAAACCTGAACGACAACGACTTTGGGGATCATGACGAAGGTTGACAATCTATTTTCATGGTGACATGTTGGCACCTTTGGACTTGTCGGAACAAATCCATTTTTGAAGATGGCTTCCGACGCCTAAATAATCCACTCTTGGTGACCAGGAGGACGATTAAAGAGATTGAGATTTTTAAGCATACTTGTTTGACTGTAAGCGTAGACAAAAGAAGACCATTTACATCAGTTGGAATTTGCATAGGGAATGCATCAAGCTCAACTGTGACGGAGCTTAGAAAGGTTCAATGAACATTGCACAATGTGGAGGTGTTTTTTCAGGACTCAGATAGTCAATTGCTACAAGGGCATACACAAGATTGGAGCTTGTGTCACCTTTCATGCTAAAATGTGGAAAATGTATACATTAATGCAAATGGCAAGAAGAAAAGGATATACAAATCTTATTGTGGAAAGTGAACTTTTTGGTTGATATGGTAATAGGGAGTTGTAAGCTTAATGGAAAGAGTAATGCTTAACATCGCGAAATATTGTTTCACGAGAGGTTCACGAAACATGTGTATCATTACTTTGAGACCAAATAATACCACTTTTTAATCACCTGTTACAATAAAAGGGTCCTACTACTCTCTATCACAATGGGAAAAACAATTGGAAATTATAAAATTGGTTTTAAAGATGAAAAAAATTTGTTTGTCCAAAGCCAGGGTAGGTGGTGGAGTAAAGTTTTGGATGGACAACCACGTGTGTTTGCAAGTGAACAAAATCAAAATGGATACGTCTTGTAGTGTGTCAGACAAACTTTACTTCAATTGGTAATTGATTTGAATATTTGTTGAGAATTAATAGCTACAGAAAAGTGTTTCGTGATTAGTTCGTGAGAAATTCTGTCGGGAGATATAGCAGTGCTCTAATGGAAATACCCCTATTTTGGTTCGTCGTATCCAAGATCTCTCAAAGTTACGGTGACATATTATATTTAAGCACACCTGACGTGAAGAAAAGCAGATACGCTGATCAGCTAACTAGCTTTACTCTTGAATTAAAACTAGAAAAAATAAGTGTCATTGTAACACTTGTTGTTTAGAAGTCTAAATGTAATGTCATAAAACTCATTGAATTAAAACCATTAAAAAAATGTTCTCAATTGGCCGACTTCTTTTTGCAACTTGTTGCAAGATCCTTGGATTAAATTAAAAAACAAATCTACCAAAAAAAACTTATTACAAGATCCAATTTATTGTATGTTCCTTCTTTGTTTCCTATATAAATAACGGGCTTTGTCGCAACGCAATTGGAGATGCTCAAATACCATTCTCGATCATTTCACTCACCCTAAGATCGCCAATTTCAACACTCAATTTCTTCCAATACGGTACGATACGATACAATTTCTTCTTCCTTAATTAATTAGGTTTAATTTCATATTCAATTTGTATTGAATTGATCCGTGTAATCATGATTGAAAATTTGATTAAAATTGATTTGGGTATGTATGTATGTATGTAGAAAGAGAGTAAACAAACAATGTCAGAGGCTAATAATGTTGAAGATGTGAAGAAACAAGAACTTCATGAAGATTCTTCTAACAATCAAGCTTCTGATAAAGATGCAAATAATGAATCAATGCCCTCACTTCAACAAGAGGTATTTAATTTATTTTGCTCCATTATGTTATTACTTGTGAATAATGGTTTTTTGTTTTAATTTAATTTAATTTGAGAATGTTAATTTTGCGTTTTGCGGTTTAAATTGTTACTTATTTTGGTTTTCTTTGTTATCTTGGATTCAAGAAAGATGGATGTTAGTTAATCCACATGGGTTGGTCTGGTAGTGTAGACTTGGGTCTCAGGTCGAATCTTCTCGTTGCCAAGTTATGTGGGGTCTGACTTTAATTGGGCCCTTGCTAGTGGAAAGTGGGATTGATCTCCCATAATAGTCGGTCCTTAGGGTTGGATACCGAGTTTTTTTTAAAAGAAACAAAAAGGAAAGAGGATAAACGTTTTATGTTTGTTTTGACTGAAAAGAACGATGATTGAATTTGAAGGATAAAATCTGAATACTTCATAGTTTGGTATATGTTCTGCTATGTATGTTGATAAGTTCTTTGATGTAATAGGTGTAAGGTTGAAATTTTTTTCTTCCTGTCCAAACCTTATGTAACTAGATGTTAAACTGCATCTATATGAAATATTCAGATTGGAAGTATGTTTTTGTATCAGATCAAGATATTATAATCATTTATCGATGAAAATTTGTTATTTTATGTTTTTGTAAGCTTTGTTGTTACTGAAATCGCTCTTAAAAATTGGGGAGATGCTATACCTCGCCTCTAAAACGAAAATAAATTAAGTGTAGCAGAGATGAGGGTGTTGTGTTGATGTGTAGTAACACTGATTATAAATGACAACAATGGAAATATAGTTGGGGTAGCACCTATAGTAGAAAATATAGAAACTAAGCTTAGGTGGTTTGGGCATTGTAGAGAGAAGATCTGTAGTCTGCAATAAGGAGAGTAGATCAAAAGGAGGGTAATCAAATCACTAGAGGCAGAGGAACACCGAGAAAGCTATAAGAGAAACTATTAAGAAAGATCTAGACTCTAGAGATTAATGAGTTGGATAGAAATATGGTATTTGTTGTAAATATATTTGTTACATCTACAAAAAACAAACAGATTGTAAATAGGTTTTTGTATTAGCTTAAGATATCACTATTTCATTTATTATTATTGGTGAAAATTTTGTTTTTTTAAATGTTTTTGTTAGCTCAGATGTTACTGAAATCACTTCTTAAGCATTGGGGAGAAATTATAAAGGGGTTATTCTTACCAGATTTATAGTTAGTCTTGGATTAAATCTCACAATTTGTTATTAGGTTGTGATATATCATTTGCTGTAAATCTATTTCTGCAGGAAGACGCTGTCAGGAAAAAGTATGGAGGGAAATTACCAAAGAAGGCTCCACTGATATCCAAGGTTACTTCTTTATCTTTTGCTACATCTTTCAAAGTTCCGTTTCTTGCATGGCTCTATCATTTGTCCATGTATTTTTGTGTGAAAATTTCTTTTGAAACTGACTTTTGTTCATGAAAATTTCACTTTTTGGCAGGATCATGAACGTGCTTATTTTGATTCTGCTGACTGGGCTTTGGGAAAGGTATTTTCTGGTACTAGAAGCTTCTGTTTATCATTATGCTATTACAATTTCCAATTTAACCTTCAATATGTTTTATTTGGATGCCTGATATCTTTTATCTATGTATGATTTGATTATTCATATAGCAAGGAGCACAAAAGCCTAAAGGGCCACTTGAAGCACTCCGTCCAAAGTTGCAGGTTATATTCTTAGTTGACTTTTTCGTGCCTGTGTTCATATAAATGCTTAGTGTGTTTGGCTTGCTACTGAATCGAAGACCCCCAAGCTTATGCTTGAACAACAAAACTTTATATGCACAATTTCTGCCTTCAAAGTTGTTCAAACTCAGTTCGAAATGGAAACAAGAGTAAGGTTGTTTTTTCAAACGATATTTTCAAAATAAAGTTGGTTTAAACTTGATTTAGCAAACTTCAATCCGAGCATAGATTAAGTTGTTTATTTTATGCATGGGTGTTGGCGCAGTTAGCACACCGTGTATTAATATTCTTTTTGGAAAAGTTTTGACCCCTCAAGTAGACCCACATCGAATCTCAGAACAGTTATGAAGACTATATTTTGTTGTTTGGAATACATCTCTGCAATGATAAAGATGTGCTATGCAGTCTATGCAATTAACTTCAACAGAAGTTACTAGTTAGTAGCCATTGTTGAAGTTCCTTTCATCATGTTTACAATATAAGATTTTAACAAAACATGTGATCTGATCAGGGAATGTGATTCATGAGTCCATTACATGACTTCATAAATGATATATTGCAGTTAACATTTTCCTATGCCTATCTTCGTAATTTGGAAAAATAATTGCTGATATTGCTTTTTATGCTTTCTGTACCCTATCTTGGGGTTCTGCCTACATTGGTAATCAGCCAACACATCAGCAGACCCGATCAAGGCGCTCCGCTTATGCTCCAGCAGATGGTTCTGAAGGTATCATCAAATGACTGGTCCATTTCTTGTGTTCCATAAAGTTCAGGTCTATGTTAAAACTCAACCATTATGTGGTTACTTCTTTGGCAGTTGATGGTGATAATGCGGAATTAGAGGATCCGAGTGCTAGTGAAGATGTTAGCGGCGATAAAAGCGATGCTGCTCAAGACCAAAAGCAGCCATAAGTAGCTATGGATTTGAGCTATAAATTGCATTTTGATACTGGTGCTTTCTTCTCCGAATTTACAAGGAAATGATGATCATATTAGAGTTGATTGTGCTAATAACTAGAAGTGGGAGTTTTGAAGCATTGTAACCATGAATTTCATGATGTGCCAGGATTGCACAGTGAGAGGTCTTGAACTACTGTGCCAGTTGTAAAATTTGATATTTCTTACAAAATATAATCATCTATAATAAGTTTGGATACTTAACAGTAATATATTTACAATCGATCGGTACATGTTTGAGTAGTAAGTTAGCAGATTTAAATTTTAAAATCAATAGTAAATTACAAATTATTACCCGATGCTTTGTGTCATATGAATCACAAAAATGAGTCGCTTTCTATAATCCGATTTGTTTTAGCGTACGTTTGGATGTATGTTGCGATCTGGTTTCTGACGTTCCTATGTGTTATTAGTTATTACGTGAATTTTCTGAAGCTGGGAATTCAAGCTTCTGTGTAAACATATGTTTGGTGCTGTTTTTTGTTTTTATTTATTTCATGAAAGCTTGCTTTTTTGTTGCTTAACCAACGCATCTGAGACACCATTTAACATTCTCATGTTTTTAGGTCTTCTAATTCAAAAAGTTTAGTTGACAAATACATGCATGCATCTAACAATATTTTTAAGATTTAAAAACTAAAGTTAATGCAGCCAGGAACTTGTGTTTGTTAGGATGTTCTGCGTTGACATGGACAGCTTCAGCTTCATTTTTATTCCACAACCTTATCGTGTAAGTAATAGTTTCAAACACATTTTCCATGTCACTTTATTTTTTTTATTACCTTACCGTGGAAGTAATAGGGGACTAAAACTACAATGAAACCATTTATTTATGAGTAAATTACACTAAATTACACTCCCATTTCCTCAAAGATGTTTGAATTACACTCCCATCCCTTCTTATGTTAAAATATACATTCTCCTCCCCTCTTATTTAAAACAACATATTAGAAAATATTTCACTCTCCTCCCCTAAGAGAAGCTTGAATTACATTCATCTCCCCTCTTATGTTAAAACCTACACTTTACTCCCTCAATATTTGTTTTTTATTTCTAATAATCTAGCAAAAAAATTAACAATCTAAAACACTTAAAAAAAAAAATAGTATTACTAGTCTATTTTAATATAATCAAAATTTGAATAAATTCACAGTTGCATTAACATATAATTTTAAACCTTATTATAAAATATGAAACAACCCAAAATAAAATTAAAATATGTTAAAAATTACTAAAGACAATAAAGTATGGTTATTTAAAAGTTAATTTTAAAGTTATAAAATTAATAGGAAAGTATTTAAATTTAATTATCATTGACATTTAAATTATAAAGAAATGAATTTATTTTTCTTAAATGGTGGTTCAAAATTTTTATATATCATAAAAAAATATATTTATTTATGTTAAAATAGATTTAAGTGTAGTACATATTTAATTATTAAGGGAGGGGGTTGTAATTCAAGCATCTTATAGGGGTCTTATAGGGGAGGGAATTATAATTTTTTTTTCAAAGGAGGGAAGTGTATATTTTAACATAAGAGGGGAGGGGAGTGTAATTCAAACATCTTTGAGGGGAGGGTAGTGTAATTTACTCTTTATTTATTAATATATCATAGTCTGAAAAATCAAATATTTACTTATTTCAACGAAAAATTCATTGAAAGAACACATTGAACTTTCTCCTTCAAAATAAAAACACGTTGAACTTTCAATATCACATCATCACAAACCCGTAATGAATCTTCTTAACTCTCCCATTCTTGGTATAAAAGTATCATTGCAATCCTTCACACCCAAAAATAAAGCTATCAACAACACCCACAATTACAATCACAATCACAAGTCTCGTATTATGATGCACAAACGTGTTAACTCAGACAAACTGAGCAGCACCATGGAGTCTCTCCTCCCTGATGATGATAACTTGCCGGAACCAACCACTAAACCATGCTTATGTGGAAGAAGACACTTCATTGAAGCTGCTGCAACTACAACACTCACAACCACAAACTTCCCAGCTCAGCCAGCCACAGCCACAAATTCTGATTCTGATTACACAGTACTATTCCTTCTCTGTTACAGTAAATAAAGAGTAACTAGCCATTTTTTTGTCAGTGTTGTAGTATTTTAACTATTTGTTTTTAGGACTAAATACGTTTTCTTTTATCTCGCTAAATATACCAACTTTCATTTTACACCACTAAAACTTGTTATGGCCCCTCTAACTTTTCCGTCTTCAAAATTGGTTCCCAGCAATAACTCTCATTTAACAAAAGCTATCGTTTGGCCAATTTAAATTATGTGGCAGATAACGTGGCTTAATTGTGTGCCTGCCATGTCAGCTTCCATGAATGGGAGTTAACGTGGGGACAACTTTGAAGACGGAAAAATTTATGGACTATCATTTAATAACAAATTTTAGAGAGGACTAAAAATAAACGTTGGTATATTCTGAGGGAAAAAAAAAAACAAATTTAACATTTTTTTTTATAAGAATATAAATTATTGAAAGGAGTACAAGTGGTATTTGAATGTTATTAAAATTACAAAAACATCCCTCAATGTGTCCTTATTGAATTTGGTCATCAAATGTGTTTTTCGTAGTTAGTTTGATATTTGAGTGTCTTTTTTTTTTTATCAATAAAATTACCATCAACACACAGAAACAATAGTGATGCCAACTCACACATTTAGGGAATAAATTCACAATTTACTAGTAAATAAATGGAAAATGCTTCAACTTTGACTAGAGCGAGAAAGTGTCACATCCTTACCAGTGTACCAAAGCTTTAAAATCTCTCAAAACTTCAACAATGATGATCGATATTGTCACCTTTAAGTAGAAGTTCAGAATCATCTACGTTTATAACATCCTTAACGGTATTGAATCAACAAAAACAAGAGAAAACAAATGTAAGAGTTTTGAGTCACTAATATTTGTTTTCCTTGTATTTTACCGAGACAACATCGATTGGATCATCGTTTCAGTAGTGAAGACGAGTAATATGACAAACTATTGCGATGTTCAAGCATCGGTGTATCATATACCATATGAAAAACTTCCTCACCTTAAAAGCTTAATCAAACTGTTGCGATGTTCTGGTTGACACTGACATAACATGGAATAGTTGACTGTTTTCTTTTTTGTAGGCTTTGGTTAACAAGTTTCACCCACCTAAACCTGATTGGTATCAAAAGTTCATGGCTTGGGTTCTGAATTCATGTACTAAATCCTATGAAGCTGAGGTTTATTCTTCACTCTTTTTTTGGGTGGTTTTATGTTTCCGTTATCATTGCATCGAGTTGGCGTGATGTTTGCGATATTTTCTTGTAAGGTTGCTCAATACAAGTCTCAAATCTTCAGTAACTTGAAGGAGAAGAAGGCTAACAAAATCTTGGAAATTGGCATTGGAACTGGTCCTAACCTCAGTTATTATACTAGTAATTCTGATGTGCAGGTTGTTGGCATTGATCCTAATCCGGAGATGGAAAAATATGCTCGATCTGCTGCTGTATCAGCTGGACTTCCACTCTCAAATTTTGAGTTTATACATGCTGTATGTAATGTTTTGTATTTTCACTGATTTTTAAGTTCTATAAGTTATAACCCTTTCTTTGGAATAAGAACAGGAACCATGCTATAGAGAATTTACGGTCTAAGTAATTACTGCGACATGTTTGCTGTGTTTGTTAGTTAGTTTGTCTTGTCTGTATAGATTAGAAAATCCCAATTCTTTTTCTCCTCGTTTTCATCTTCTTTTGAAGGCTTGATTTATACTAATTGATCTTTAAATTTTGCTCTATTTAGGTCGGGGAGGTTATACCATTAAGTGATGCTTCGGTCGATGCTGTTGTTGGAACACTTGTATTGTGTTCTGTTAAAGATGTTGATCTGACACTGAAAGGTGATGAAACTTTAGACTTCTGTTTTTCTTCAAATATTTTGACTTACCTTAACTACTCCGACCATGGTCAATCCCTGAAAAGGCCAATTATGTTAACTGATCACTGATTTTAAATGACATTGGTCACTATGTTACCAAGTGCTTTTAAAGCTAAGAAAATAACTATAAATAGTTTGTTTCTTTCCTCAAAAAATTGCTTCCTCAAATAACAATCATGATATATTTATTTGCACGTTACACTATATAATGCTGCATTGAGTTTAAATTTTAAACAACTAGAAATGTCTTAACCAATCTAAGGGAGCATACATATAAAGAGACTACATATGTGCTTCATAGTATATGATGAATGTTTTTTTATACGGATCCGGCTCCTCTGAAGTGAGCAACACGCTTTAGAGTGTAAAGTGGACAGTATCAACCGTAAATTAATAAATGAAAAGTATATATTATAGGTACTTCATAACAAATCATGAGTTTGTTACAGTAAGAACCCTTGATTTTCGCACTTTATAATTTACTCACTTTAGAGGATCCTTTCCCTTTCCTTTTTATATTGTATCACACTTTGGAATTCAAGATTACTGACTAAATTGTGCTATATATGCAGAAGTAAGGAGGGTCCTACGACCTGGAGGAGTTTATCTGTTTGTGGAACATGTAGCTGCAAAAGGTGTGCGAACAAAACTTTTTTATTCACTATTTTGAATAGAAACTTGTATTCTTAGTAAATCACTAAATTTTCGTTTATTTTTCTGTGTTCTTATGGGGATATAGATGGAACATTTCTCAGATTTTTACAGAGAGTTCTTGATCCTCTGCAACAGACACTTGCAGATGGGTGTCATCTCTCTAGGGAAACAGGAGACAGTATAACAAAAGCTGGATTTTCAATTGTTGAGTTTGACACGGCAATCTTATCAAATGCTACATTTATAAACCCTCATGTATATGGAATAGCTTACCAATAGGAACAAAAGATTCTTTTGATCCTCTTAGTATGCCAGTTTGGTTGGTTTCAGAAGGATCATGTGAAAGATATAGACCAAAATCATAGACATGAAAATATAGCATATTATACAGTATTAATTAATATCATAACTGTGTGTACCTTGAATAGTTGAAGAATCCATAGAAACTTGAAAGAGAGTTGAGAGAATTAGGTTTTGAGAGATGTTTCTGCCGCCATACTGATGGAGCGTTCTTTCGTTTTCAGTGTGTCTAACCTAATGATATAGTTAGATTATATACTCATCAGTGCCATTTGAGAGGTCCCTCCACTGATAAATATATAATCTAACTATCCTATTAGGTTAGACACACTGAAAACAAAAGAATACTCCATCAGTAAGGCGGCAGAAGCATCTCTCAAAATCTAATTCTCTCAACTCTCTTTCAAGTCTCTATGGATTCTTCAACTATTCAAGGTACACGGTTATGATATTAATTAATATTGTATAATATGCTATATTTTCATATCTATGATTTTGATCCTATGTTAAATATCTTTCAATTGGACTATATATTTCATTTATATTTTAATAATTAATAAAAGTTAATCCAAAATGTTCAACATCATGGTCATTTTAAGGGACATTTAACTAAAGTAGTTTCAACACAACATAGTCATTAAATAATCACTCTCAGACTCAGTCTCACTGCAAAGTATATGCTTTCATCGTGTTGTTGGACAAGCTAGGCATGTTTTGGTTTCACAATCATAAACTAAATTGCAAAAATATAGATAAATTTTGTACAATGTTAAAATTGATTCTGTATAATTCCATTACCATGTTAATATAGAGATGTAATTATTGGTAACATTATTTTTGAAACATTTTTCATGCTATGTTTATTTACCTGTGCTATTTGAAGTCATGTGTTGAGAAAATATTTTAGTTTTAATAGCAATAGGGTTGCTCAACTTGTTGAGAAAACCAGTTATCATCATGAGACCTTCAATTGTCTTAATTATAGAAGTGCTTTTGTTGGAAGTATTGGATAACATTACCAAGTTCAACCACATTTCAATAGTGTTAATGTGTTTCCAATGAACAATCCTTTTATTGAGAATGGGGTGCTAATAAGAGAAAGGTTGAAGAACTTGTTGGAAAAAAAAACTACTACTCAAAATCATGAGGATTTTAGTGGTATTAATGATGGAAGTGCTTTTATTGAAAGTGGTGGAGAACGTAACCAAGTTTAACCTCGTTTCAATAATGCTAGTGTGTTTCCAATGAACAATCTAGTTGTCGAAAGTGGGGTTGCTAATAAGAGAAAGGTTGAAATACTTATTTAAAAAACCACTAACCCTCCTAAAAATCATGAGGGTTATAGTTGTATTGACCCTCAATTACTATACCATAATCGTGAAGGAGTTGTTAAGAATTTATTACCCTTCAATGTTTCTATTATGCAACCTTATGAAGTTTCTAACATGAGAAAATATGTACTAATTGGTCTGAGAAGTAGTACTCATCATTATAAGATTTACTCTTTGCAAAAAATGAGAATGTAAGAAACAATCACCGTTTTAAAAGAACACAAATAAGAGGAAGCATCAATAACAACAACCAATTCAAAATGGTTGGATTTCGAGGAACAAAATATCATTAACATGTTGCATCACTTGACCAACATGTGCAAGTTATGACACCTGTTGTTGACCAACGTTTTCGAGCCTCCAACTCCAACCATTTGGAATTGTTTGCTGCTATTGTTTCCTCCTATTTGTGTGCTTGCAAATTCGTGATTATTTTCTACATTCTCATCTTCTTGCAAAAACTAAATCTCATAATGATGAGTATTATTTATTTGGCCAATTAGAACTCATTTTCTCTTGTTATAAACCTCATAAGGTTGCATAATCGAAACATTAGAGTGTGATGAATTGTTAAGAAATCCTCCATGATTGTGCTATTGGATTTGAAGATCAATACAACTACAACTCTCATGATTTTTAGGAGGATGAGTTGTTTTTTAATTAAGTTCTTTAACTTTTCTCTTACTAGCAACCCCATTCTCAATAATAAGATTATTCATTGGAGACACATTAGCACTAATGAAATGTGGTAAAATTTTGTTTTGCTCTCCAACACTTCAGACAAAAGCATTTATATGGTAATGGAATCATAGAGTCAATTTCAACAAGCTTTAAAATTGAAAATATACAAATTTTCTAATTCAAAGTTTGACATGGAACCATATGGAGATAATATTCTATTAAATACAGAAATAGAACACATAATATATCAAATAGTCATTTTTATTAACAAAAGTGTGTTCGTAATGTGAAAGAACAATAATAGATGAGTTGAAATAAATATAAAAGTTAATGGAGAAAGATCTAAAGAAACGTACCATTGTTTTGATCTTGAAAAAGTTCTACTTCGACAATGATGATGCATTACCGTTTTGAGATCCAACATTGAAAATGAAGCAAAAATGATATTTTTCTGAAACACAGAGTTCGTAGTAAACAAAAAAGTGAGTAACAACACAGATATTTCTTTTCAACGCAATGCTTTTAAATATCCTGATCCACATTACCAAGACCATGATTATGTAGGTTCTAATAGAAAAAGGGTTGCTCAATTTGTTGAGTAAACTAGTTATCATCATGAGACATTCGATTGTCTTAATCAAGGAAGTGCTTTTGTTGAAAGTGTAGATAAATAAGCAAGTTCAACAACATTTCAATAGTGTCAATGTGTCTCCAATGAACAATCTTTTTCCCTATAAATTCATCATACGTTTTCAGTATCCACAATCTTCAAACACTTTGAAAAAAATTTACTTCTTCATTTCTTCTATACACTCTACTTTTCTTCAACATCAATAAACTTCTTTAATTTGATAACACTCTCTTCACTTATTATATTTTTGTGTTTTTATTTTTTACTACTTATTAACATATATATTTTTTATTTTATAGTAAAAAAAAAAATTAAGTAAATATGAGAAATGGAAAATGAAAGTGAAGTTCAAAACTTACCTTTGGTAGATGTGAATTGTTGAAAGCCAAATCTTTTCTACGAAAACCCAATGATTTTCCAACTGTGTAGCATGAGTTGGATATCATTGTCTCACATCAAAGTAAAAGTTGATTTGGTGATTATTTAAAAGAAACAAAATTTTAAAATATGTCATGTCTATCATTAGTAGTAATAAAAATTAAAATAAAATAAAAACGTAATAATATACCTAAAAGACCACAACTTGTTACTTTTAAATTACAACTTTGTCTTGTTATGTTCTTAAGCTAATGATGCACATATATATATTCTTGCACAATTTGTTGCCTTTTTATTTATTTGTTCTTCTTCTCCACCATTTGTCTACAAAAGGGTAAGCAAACAAATGAATCAACTTTGTCAGAAATACTAGATCGTCTACCCATGCGGAAAAGACAACTCAGAAAGATATAAAATACCCACAAATTACTTGTCAAAGCAATACAATTGATTCAATGTGATTTTGTGATAAATGGAGTTCACTGTCAAATAAGTCTTAAGCACTTAGTAATACTCCCTTCTTTTCTATTTACAAGAAACAATTGACTTTTTAGATACATTGAATAATTTATGTATCTGGTCTAGAATTTAAACTAGATACATAATTTATTCAATGTATCTAAAAAGTCAATTGTTTCTTGTAAAAAGGACCAGAGGGAGTATTAAACATACGCAGTCAATATTCAAGCATATCATAATGCACTTCCAGTGGCGGATCTTGACTTATTTTCTTGGGATACCAAACTATTATGAAATATATATAAAAATGATTCAAGTAAAAGCTAAAGAAGTTAAGTGCTCTGGTGGTTTGTTTTGCTGTAAACATGCGTGGTTGGTGCAGGTTCGAGTCCCCATGGGGTGTTTTTTTGGATAAAAGATTAAAAATACATAAGAAATATATAAAAAAGACACTTACAAAGGGTTGAACATGCGACCTTTGGCATATTAAGGCACCGCAACCACTGAGAATTTATTGTAAATATGGGCATAATACTATATATATATATATATATATATATATATATATAGTAAATTCGGGGGATGCCATGGCACCTGCCTGCCCCTGAAGAGATCCGCCCTTGTGCATTTCCAATGTCATGAAATAGACTTCCAATACATATATTGACTGATGTGTCTTGTATTGATAATGACATCAAAATCTTCTCACTTAATTCCCAATTCACCTGCAAACATTAAACATATCAACAGTTTGAAACATCACACACAAATTGAATTCGCCTGTACAAATACGGGAACAACCAAAAGAATCATTCCCAGTAGCATTATACTATATCTAATTCATATGAATCTCAGGTCAGCATTTACCTCTCTTCGATCAAAAGTACTATGACTCTGTTCTAAACGAACCATGTGAAGGCACGCTCATCATAATAATTTTGCATTCCAAGCAATTATTAATAACCTATAGCATAAGTACAAACAAAAACACAAATTCGTGTACTGATACAAAATTCTGCATAGTTATGCAGAATTGCAAGAGCAGTCATGTTCTTTGATTTTTTTTACTTATTCCTTCATTCTGATCACCCATCCAAAAGTTTTGATATGTACTTTGAACCATGGCTTGAAGTGAATCATCATAATTATAGATCAACAATTCAGGTGGGATATCAATATCTGCATAACTATCATTAGGTTCATATATTTTTCCATCTCCAACTTTCAGTATCCATTTGGAAAACTGTTCAAACTCCGGATCATTGGAACTCTGACCATTCTGTTGCAGCCGCATGTTCTTTGTGAGTCTCACCACCCGACAGTGATCTCATATGCATGAAGAATTAATTGTGGCATGAATTATATCAGAACGGCTTCCTCTGAGTATAACTGGTAGTATTTATCGAAAATCACCACCGAAAACAATTACTTTCCCTCCAAATATTTTTGATGAAGACTTAGATCTGGTCATTATGTCTTTGAGTGTTCTATCCAATGCTTCAAAACAAAACTTGTGAGCCATTGGAGCTTCATCCCAAATTATCAACTTGGTTAATTTCAAATTGCTGCACGATCACTTCCTTTATCTATATCACATGTTGATGACTCAAGTGTCGGTATTGGGATTTTAAACTTTGAATGTGTTGTTTGACCTCTAGGTAGCAGTAATGACGCAATTTCGGATGTAGCAACTGTCAAGACAATATCATTTCATTAACCAGCAATTTTGAACCATTCCAGCCATTTGAAACTATTAATAGTTGCCATAAACATTAGTCAATGATACAATGGCAACAAATTTTGAAAACCAAACTAACTAAAACGAATAATAATATTAAATAAAACTGACCTTATGCATCCTTGATCATTGCTTGAGTTAGGATAATGAGAATAGCACCAGAGTTTTTGTTTTGGTTGTAGTAATTTAGGAACTTAGATCCATAGCTTTCCCAAAAAGTGCAGTTAATCATATTGCCACTATGTTGACAATTTTGAAAATCAAGTTAAACATCTTGAACATATATCAATTCAATAAAACATGCATCAATTCATGACAAATTATGGGATCCATAAAGCATATATCAACTTGCAAAATACAACTTAAAATCAAAGACAAAGTCTTACTTCACTAAAACGTACATCAATTTAAAAATCAATTCAAGACATATCAATTGATATTGATATACTAATTAAAGTAAATAATAATGGACATAGTCTTACAACAATGGATACATTCATATATCAGAGTCTTAGTTCAGAGTAATCAATATTAGTAATGGTGTATTGCAATACCAATATGCTCGCAGAGTAGAAACTAAAATAAAACATGACTTGTATCTATAGCATTATTATACATGCAAAACAATACTTTTCATTTAAAAACTTGGATACATTCATATATGAGTCTTGGTTCAAATTCGTATCTAACATTCAAAAAACTAAAATATATATCAAGTTGAAAATAACTTTCAAAAGTGAGAGAAATGAGAGTCTTAATTCAAGTCCTTAAGGTTGACAGATACATCCATTTTTTTCCACCAGAGTTTGGTTGCACACTCACAATTTCATGGACAGCACCGATTATATCTACAATATAATGACACATATATGAATACCTAACAATTAATGAAAAAATATGGTAAATAAGAAATAGAAAACAAATATTAATGATTGGGTTATGACCTTCAAGCCTTTTTAATTTGCACTTCCCTTTGAGGATCTCAGCAAAATCCTTAAGAAAGTATCACTTTCGTGGTATGTTTTTCATCTCTTGGACTTTGACAGTTGTGCCACCAAGAAACACAATTTTTTTGAGTGATCACAAAGTTTCCATTAAAAATCATTGTCATACACAACACCATTGTTAATGATACATGTCATATCTTCTTTGATCTTTCCCTTCCATTCAGGTGTGTGATCACCACGGATTAGAGTTTGAATCGTATCACTCTAAATTGAAAAAAAGAGTTGAGCAAATGACCCTTTTACTCCTTCGACCCTTTAACGCCTTCTACCCTTTTTACCCTTTTGACCCTTTTTGTTAACGGAATGCATATTTAACTAAATAAGTTTTTTTTTTAGTCGGGTAGCCTAATGGCTATAATTCACCTTATAAGGTGAATAAGTCGGGTGTCCGAGGTTCGAACCCCAGCCCCTGCATATAATAATGCATTGTCCTACCAACTGAGTTATGCTCACGGGACAACTAAATAAGTCTTAAACACTGGATAGCTGAAACAAAACGCAAGGACTTTTTTTTATTTTTATAAAGTTCTTGTTCTTGTTTTTTTTTTTTTGGATAAGAATCAAATTAAAGAACTAAAATATTTAAATTACTTATACATATTTTTCATAATATGTAATGTAACAAAAAAAATACATATTTTACATATTTATTATATTTATAATTATGGATATAGATCGAGTCTTCTGGTTCAAGTGTTGTATTTTATTTACATATGGGTGGGTATATGGCAAGTTATCTTCAGGTTATATGTAGTGATAAATGTAATTCTTAAATGGTTTATCTTGTTTCATTATAACTCTTAGAAATTGGGTTTGGCCTAACTCAGCCATGCAAAACTTGTAGGAGAAATCACTTGAAGATGTTCAGAATCAGGTTGAACAACTTAAGGGTAGCTGAGATGGCACAGAGCTCATTGATCATTTAACACCAGAGGAAAAACAGCTTTTGATTTGAACCCTGATATCAAAAACCTTTAAGAGGAGCTTGTTACTTGCAAGAATGATCGCATTTAGGTTATTGAGCGAATTATATTGATGTTCATAATATGTATAGGGCTATTTATTGTCACCATTTTAACTTCAAATTTTGCAGAGTGAAGCACGGAAAATAGAGCTGGAAACTAATCTAACCACTAATCTAGGAGAAGAAAATAATCTAACCACTAAACAGAGCTGGAAACAGAGTGATATCATGTGATGATTATGAGATATTTTCGGTCTAGATTTTTTGTGTTAAACATATTGTTTTGCCTTTATATTTTAAATGTTTCATTAAGAGATATTGTTATTGTGGTTTATGGTTTCTAGGTTATAGTTTACCTTTTTCTCTGTAGTGTGGTTTTTGCTAATTTTATTTGACTCTTTTCCTTTTATCATTGGACATAATATGGGCAAACAATAAAAAAAAAAATGGCAAACAATAAAAAAAATGCATCTGTCGTAAATACCTGAGAGGATTAGAAATTGTTGTTTGTAAAGTTCTTATCAGTGGATTTGAGGTTCCAAATTGTCGTTATTCCACCATACCTGAGAGGATTAGAAATTGTTGTTTGTGAAGGTCCTATCAGAGGATTTGACGTTCCAAGTTGTCTTGTTATTCCAAGTCTACAACAAAAATAAAATAAATTGTCAAAAAAATTGATATAAAAAAAATAAAAAAATAAGGTGATGAAGAAAAATTTATCGAAAAATTGATATCAGAAGCATCTGTCGTAACTGAGGTTCCTTTTTTCAGTTTCAGATCTACAAAAAAAAATAAAAAAAAATGGATCACAATTATTCTAGACTGAAGAAAAATTCTGATCCTTTTGCTAAAATGTAGGCGATTGTCATGATGGACAAAAATGGATGAGTTTGTTTTTATTAAGTGGAATATAGTGGCTTAGAACTGTAAGAAAATTGGGGTTGCAATGATAAAAAGGACCCTTTTACTCCTTCGACCCTTTAACGCCTTCTACCCTTTTACCCTTTTGACCCTTTTGCAAAAATGGATGAGTTTGTTTTTTATTGAGTGGAATATAGTGGCTTAGAACTGTAAATGAAAGAAAAAAAAACATTGAATATAAAAATAAGAAAAGAAATTGTTACCTTTGAATCCATCACAACCATTTCAAGATGCTCATTACCCTTACTATAGACAACACTCCATATATCAAGAATACGAACATCAAGTTTCCATGTTTCCTTAAGAGTCGTTGATATTTTTGATAGCATCAACTAACCGAGACATCTTTCAATGTGATAATAGGAAATATCCCAAGTCAAATTCAAAAAATGTTGAACCATAAATAACTTTGCTGCACAAATTGAAGCTCAAAATTGATAAACGGTAAGTTCTTGGTCATACATGTACAAATTCAAACTAAATAAATGGAAGTCCTTGTTCATACCTTCATGAATCAAAACTAATATCGTAAATTTTCTCCCACAAATCGAAGTCTCTTCAACTAAGCAAGTAGCAACCTACAAAATAGTAACAATATAGATTAAACTTTGGCAGCAAAAGTGAAAGATTGAGAAAGAAATAAAGACTTGTAATATTGGAAACAATACACATGACATTAAGAGAAAATGATCCAATGATAGTAAAAAAATAAAGAAATTGGTAATTTTATAAAACCAATGTACCAATTTTATTAGATCTTATCACTCAAACCAAATACATAATATGCAGAGAGAAAAGGGGCTTAAGGAAACTCCTGGCACAAATTGGGACAACAATGGGGAAGCCTAGTTAGAGAAAGTAGTGGAAAACAAATTTTGGACTTTTTTGGTTGAGAGGGAGACCACAACAGAGGAAACCCAAATATATCAAACATTTATGTTTCAAAATTTCTCTCACTACCAAAAATGTGCCTATAGGCAATGTCTCCATACTCAATATTTTTCAGTTATAATCATTTTTGGAGTATAACAATGGAACATAGAACTGGAATTACCTGGAAAGAACAACTCTCTTTTATTCAGGTTGGTCCTTCTCCACTCTCTAGAGTCCTTTTCACAATACTAATTTTGTGGTAGACAGTCCCTACGTATAAACCCTTACAGTGAAACCCTAGAAAACCAAAGGCACAATCATATTCAGAAATAATAAGGAGAAAACCAAGGTTTCAATTGCTGGATATAAAAATTGATATGTGAATATGATAAAATAGAGATAAAATTCAATGACCCATCTCAACACAGCAACCAGAAGAACAAAACAAACCTATCACAATTACCAATAAGAGAAAGTAATGATAAGGGTTCAACCTGGAGGTGAGGCCGTCGAAGAGGTATTCAATTTCGCAACGGAGAGGAGGTGGTAGGAAGGGTATGGTTGACTTCTGATTCGTAGGGGGAGATTCTAATTCGCAATTCGTCCGATCAGTGTGAAAGAAAACTAAAGGGTTTATTATCTGGTGTGTTGAGGCTGAGGTCCATGGCCATGTGAGGGCATGCGCAGTGGTGGACAGAGGGAGGGTATTAGGTTCCCTGGTTGTTACTGACTTGAGGTTCCCTCCATGTTACCATTTTGATACGTTGCCATGGATTATTCCGACACATTCTTCAAATCTGTAACATAGGGAGAGATAGGTTCCGAAGGAGATTCGATGGAGAGGTAGAGGCGGCAATTGGTGTTGAAAGGGTGCGAGAGAGAAGAGAGACTGGAAAGGGGATGAAGGCCTTGGAAAAACAGAGGGTGAACATAGGAACTTGGGTGCCTTGGAAAATACACACCAGAAGGGAAGAAGAGAAAGAGGCTCGCGTTTCTGTTTCCGTTTCCAATGCATTTGTGGGATTTAAATTTCAAATTTTGAGAGCCATTCTTTTAGGTTTAGGGTTATGGAATTAGGGTTTGCATGTTTGCTAGGATTAGATATAAAGGATAAATACTCACATAATAAAAAGTAGATATAAATAACAATAAAAAAGAAGCAAAAAGTATAGTAAAGAAACATAGATATAAACAACAAAATCTTATGTAGTTTGTACTCAAATGTCATTGAAGTTGAAATAAGATACACAGAAAATTATGTCAATGGTATGATAGACTTCGAATCACAAATTTGTTTTATGTAGGAAATCAAAAATGAAACTAACTTGAAAAATTGGAAACTCGTAAATTCTTATTTTGGGATGGAGAGAGAGAGTACGTAATTGAGTTTGTGTTAGAATTTATTGAGACTTCTCTAGAGTATACCAATGCAACTTATCGAAACATTTAAAACATCATTTCAAAATATTCCTACGAAATTAGTGTAGTTCTTGACATGCTTAGTTGAGTTAGTTCCTGACAATTACTTTGTTCCTAATATAACAATTCATACATCAATTTGCTCTTTTTTATACAAAAAATTAATTAAAAAGCCTTGTTAAGAATATGAGTCTTGCCAAATAAAAAAGTGTCGGTTGTCAAATCGTTAACCTTCACATACTTCTTGTAAAAAAAACCATAAAAATAAACATAATATAAGCAAAAGTATTGAATGCAAAGATGTTTTAATAACGAAGAATTTTGCAAACTTGATTTTGGTAGTGCTTAAGGATAGAGGAGATCAAAATGATTTAGAATCATAAGAATAAAAATTAAATAAAGAACAAAATCATCATCATAGTCATAATCAATAATAACAAATATATTAGCAACATCAACATGGATATACTTAACTAAAAACAAAAGATAAAAATGTTGAATATTAAAACAAAGATGTTATGGTTTTATACACCAAGACCAACAACAACAACGTTATCAACAACAAAGATATTTTGGTTTTACACATCAAGAAGAAGAAGAACAACAACAACATAAATATCAATGTTATCACCATCAAAGATGTTGTTTTTTGTTGCTAAAATCCAAAACAATGAAGGAGTATTTGAGCTCATACTTCTTGGTGGAAAGTTAATAGACAATAATAGAAAATACACCATCACACTATATTATTATACTACTATTTATTTTAATTGGCAATAAAATCAAACACCTAACATATATTATTTGTTAGAAAAATAATAAAATACAAAATTTGTTGATAACCACACAATCAAAATAAAATGTCTTAAACGAAAAGGAATTCAAAATTAAAATAAAAGTATATAATCCAAACACAAACCATATATATAATGACTAAATCTATAAGAACCAAAAATTCAAAATTCACAACAATGAAAGAGATATTTGAGTTCATACCTTTTGATAAAGAGGTTTTACATTTGAGACCACCATAATCGAAATCAAAAATAGAAAATGAGATGTGTGAAAATAAAATAGAGTATAACATGCTAGTAAAGAAATTAAAGGAAATAAAAGAATATAAAAATATGATAATAGTCACAAATCTCAATATTGGTGTGGTTTACTTATTCTCGTATCAACAACAACAACAAAAAGTTGTTGATTTTTTTGATGAATATGCGAGAACAACTATAACACTTTGTGGAATTTTTATTGTGTTGAAAATAGACGACGACAACAACAACAAATTTTTGTGTGTGATGAAAATAACAACAACAACAAAAATTATTAATTGTGTGATGAATACAGACAACAACACCACATGTTTAATTTGTGATAAAATCAACAACACAAAGTTATTGATTTTGTGATGAATATGAAAAACAACAACAACACAAACTTGATTTTTTATTTTATGATGAAATTAATTAGAGAAAAATAATCAAGCTAAAAAGGAATGCAATCTTTAGTTTCAATACTGAACCATAGCGATCTGATACGTGATGAAGAAAATAAACTTCAACTTTATTTCCACTCATCTTTGCTTTTGATTTGCAATCAAATGGCCTAAAATGGAAGAAAGAGTTTTCAAGAAACTTGAAATTGTTAATGAAGATAGAACAGAGAATGAAAGGAAGAGAGAAAGATAACCTAGATTGTGAAGATGGAAGAGAGAGTGAAAAGAAAAAAGAAATTTGGCATTGAAAAAGATAAAAATCTGATTTGAAAATATTTGGACAAGTACACTTCTTTTCTTTAAAGACTTTTGTGACCTTACCATTGTTCATGTCAGCCGGGAGCAGATCCAACTCTAGGCATAATGTGGCTATATCCAAACCAAATTTTTCCTAAAAAAAAAAATCGCATGTAGAAAAAGAAGAGAATTGAGAGAGATTAGATCCTTAAAACAAGTTAAAGACAAACATACAGTGAAAGAAAATAGTGTTGATGAGAGGAGAGATCCAACATGAATAGTTTAAAGCATGAGAATATGTGTTGATGGAGACGAGTTTTAAAACTTGTGCAACGGCGCATATGAAAACAGAAGCTCTTAAGATTTATATCTTGGACTATTAGAGCTAGGGTTAAATCTTGCTATTTATTTTGACTGGGCTACCTTACATTTTAAAAGTAAGTTTATGTCTTGGACTCTTGGGCCTCACGACCCATTATCCTTTTATTTTTATTTTTATCATTCTCATGTTCTTACATGATTAATAGGTCTTTACCCCATGTAATATAAGTCATTTCTGGTTTTCCCCCCTGTAAAATTTTTATTTTGATTCACCCCCCTGTAAAATATTTTTGTTTTGATTCACCCCCTAATAGGCCAAACAAAAACGAAAATTTCTTGAAAAAAAAAAATTGGTTTTTGTTTGGCCTATTAGGGGGGTAAATCAAAACAAAAATATTTTA
>Ga0315915_1000601_pt1 | contig 38425 bp, 23 predicted proteins | sample MpolbnodulesMG_FD_207738 | JGI IMG/M metagenome (GOLD analysis project Ga0315915, IMG submission 207738) | Medicago polymorpha root nodule microbial communities from Los Angeles, California, United States - branched nodules | ecosystem: Host-associated > Plants > Roots > Nodule | place: USA...
CAAGGGGGACAGGACTACTTCCGGTTTGTGGAAGGAACTTGTATAATTGCTTGTGTTCTTTCTTCCTCTGTTCTTTACATTTATCCGCTGCACAAAGACTCTGAACTCACTCAGACTCTGAACCTGAGAACAGTTCTTCAGAACGTAACACAATTCGACCCCCCCCCTTCTTGTGGTTTTTCTCACCTTCAAACTCCTCTGAATCATAACCTTCTCGCATACTTCAAACCTTCAAATACTTCACAAAGTTCTGTCATATATGCGCTACACATACCAACACCTTTAGAAAAGTCACCCAACCATTCACCATCACTGCATTCAATTGTTAACCATCCCTCTAAAGAAGGCGTCCAACCAATTTGAACAATTTCATGACCTGACACCATAACAACTCTATTCACCTTGTTGCTCTACGATATTCTCGAATAAGCTTCAAAACAATCTTTTTTTTACAAGAACAAGCTTAACAAATCATTAATTAAAAAAAGTTCAATACAATAAGGAATAATTATTAGAGTGTAGTGATTAAACCATAGTTAGTTGATAACTAAACTATGGTTTGTTAGTTGGTTAGGTAGTTAGGAGTTAGTTAGACTAACTCAGCACTGTAAATAAGTCTCAACTATTGTACTATCATTCATCTATCTTTTATCAAATCTAGTTCATAGTCTCTATGGGTATCTCCCACATGAATACTCCTATGGTCTATCTCTAGCTGATCACTATGATCTTTATCCCTGGGATTCCATGATTCATAACATGGTATCAGAGCGATACCCTAGGGATGAAGATGATGATGTTTCCGCTTCCGCTTCAGAAATCCATGAAGATGAATAATTTGATGATGCAGTTCTTGCGACTTCTTCTTCTGAGGAAACTTCAGCTTCTCATGATCGCATATTTTTCGGTAGTTTCGAATCTCCAATTGTTCCGGTTTTTACTCCTTCAATCAAACCAAATTTCGATGGATTCTCCGTCAAGATTGGTGAGATTTCATGCGTTTTCGATGATTCTTGCAAGAACATCAACGGTTGTGACGATTATGCGTTCGTTGCTTCCGAAGAAGACGGTTACGTGAAGGTTCTGGAACCAACATTGAAAAATTGCAACTCTGTTTTTGATGTCACTGAAGCTTCGGAAGGTTTTATCATACACACAACTCCGGTGCGTTTGAGGAGCGCTGTTTACAACATCGCCGCCATGAGGCCTTTCGCCTCGTGGTTGTTCGTTGGAAAACAGCCTGAGTATCTCGTTTCGTCGACAACAATCAACTTCTATTTTTCAAGTTACATGACGAAGCAATCGTCAATTTCGATCCTGGTGGAAGAACGCATTCGTCTTCACTATTTTCTGCTTGCATATTTCTTCGCAACAACCGTCTATGGTGGATTCCATGGGACAGAGGGAAGAATCACCTTTCATCGGTTTCGCCGGAATCAACACAACCGTCACATACTCGTTTTCCAGCGAACATTTGCAGGTTCGAAGTATTTTATTTCACGACACTGATGAATTCTGCTATGGTTGAGAGATTCTGGAACGCACTGAAGACAATGAATTCAACAGCGTGTGTTGCAGAAGTGCATTTTTTTAAGAAGCAAATTTGGATGCGTTTTGGCTCTTTTTCAGAATTCCTTCCACAATCGCGTTTTGAAAAAGCATTTTTCTGTTCATGGCTTAATTCACATTTCAATGTTTTGATTGCAGAATTGTGTTGTAGAAACGTGATTTAGAAAAGCTGATTTGAAAAGTGCGTTTTGCAAAAGCTCGTTTTGGATAAGTGCGTTAATTCACGTCACTTCTGGTTTTGGAAAAGTGAGTTCTGTATAAGCTGGTTTGGTCCGAGAAGCGCGTTTCAGAAGCTGCAGTCCTGAAACTATGCAGAAGACTAAGGCGTGTATTGTTACAACTCAACTCCCCTGGATTCCTTGTTTGGGCTTGGGCTTCCTCGTCATTTACTATCAGTCTTCGTTTTTGCTAGTTTACATCCATTTTACTTAGTCATTACAACATAGTGAGAATAAATTGTATGTTTCTTTGCATTTCAAACTCAAATTGGTGAATTTCTCCATTTTGAGTTTGTGGGGGACTATTAGAGTGTAGTGAGTAAACCATAGTTAGTTGATAACTAAACTATGGCTAGTTGGTTGGTTATGTAGTTAGGAGTTAGTTAAACTAAGTCACCACTATAAATAAGTCTCAACTATTGTACTCTCATTCATCTTTTATCAAATCTAGTTCACTTTACTATGAGTCTCTATGAGTATCTCCCACACGAATACTCCTATTCTCTCTCTCTAGCTGATCACTATAATATTTATTCCTGAGATTCCATGATTCATAACAATAATCTCAATATTACGGACATTAGTTCAATAAACGGTCGTCATCACAAGAGTGTGAGCAACCATACTCGTTTGTCGTCTTACAAATTTTACCTCAAAGTCAAAATATAAAAACAAAGTAGTAATAATGTCGGAAGATTATTGAGTTAAACTCGAAAACACTTAATGAACGAGAATAAATCGAGTATACTAAAACTCGAGAATCAGTTTCAAATACCAATACCACCAGCTCTCATCCCTTATTGATGGTCAACTGAATTGCTCAAGTTATAACGCATTTGCTTTCCCTTCAATCGTTGTCATTTCTGCGAATTTCAAACTTGTTTGGGCTAGTACAAATTTGCTTCCACTCGTATCTGCATTACATTTAAGCCAACCTCAAATAGGTATCTCCCGTTTTGGAATATAAAATCTACAATTATAACTGACCTTTCTGGTTGAACAGTTAATGTGTAATTTTCTTTAGTTCTCTATAACTATGCGCATGACTCATCAACTTTGTTGGTTGAAGATTTGATGTGTAATTATGCTGAACTGTCTATGGGACTAGACTATGTCCAGAAAAATTTACATTAACTCTGTTTTATCGGTTGCTACTTGGAATTCATCCAATAGAAATCGTATGCACCTTTTTTATTAGTAAAAGAACAAAAACTCCTTTCATTTATTAAAAAAGAAAACGTTTAGTTGCTATTTCTAATTCCCTCCGATGAATATCGCAAGAACCTTTTCTTATTTAAAAATTAAAGGCTAAATTAATCCAATGGTCCCTCAACTAATTACCAGTTTTCATTTTGGTCCCATAAGTTCTAAAATCTTCATCCTGGTCCCTCAACTTTTGCTCCGTCATTCAATTTGGTCTCTACCGTTAGTTTCTCAATGCCTAAATTTTTTGATTTGATTCTAACCATTTGATTGCAGGTCCATTGTATCTAATAGTGAACTATCAACACCTAATTTTTTTTCCTTTTCTTCATCTTCTCTCTTCTTCTTGCTCAAATCTTCATCAAACTTTTCAAGATTTTTTTTTCTTCTTCTTCAACACAACAACACAGCAACCACCACCAGTTAATTTGTTTTCCACTAACATCTAATTTTTCATACTTTTCTTCATCTGCTTCTTTCCTCTTTATCTTCATCAACTTCATAATATTCATCAATCAAATCCAAAATAAACCAAGAAAATTGAATACAAAAAATCAAATGTTTCTCGTCTCTTATAGAAACAAGATTCATATTTAAGATTAATCCAAAATTATCATTATCATTATTAACTAATATTCATCAATCCTTTCAAAATAAAAATAAAAACTAATGTTCATCTATCTTTACCAAAGATCTTCATCACCTTCATATGAAACCAAGAAGAAGAAAAAAAACTCTTTATTGAACTAGAAATGGAATGGTTAACCAAAAGTGAAAACAAAGGTTAGGTTATCGTAGAAGGTTCTCTAAGCAATTTTCAATTTTGTGCGTTTCAAACAAAAACGTGAGTTACAGAGAGAGATGACTGGAATAAAAACACCAAAAATTTCAATTTCTTCACTATATTTGTCAGCATTCAACAAAATAAAATGAAGGTTGGATTTCGAATTGGAAAAATCTGGATTTGCAACAACCATACGCCCTTCATATGGAACAATGGAAAAATATGGATTTGCAATCACAACCATACACCCTTCATCAGGATTCGCAATCGCCCCTTTTTCAAGCTCCTCCATAGCCTTTTAAGCTCCGCCTGAAACCTCGGCTCCATTTCCTTCACAAACTCATAGGTAAACCCGACCCGACTCACATCCAGATATAGACCAATCTCCTTGTGCTGATATAGCCAATCCACATAACGCCGCCATATGGCACGTGGATCCGACGGTGGTAGTTCGTGGATTGCACGGCGGAGAGATCCATTCCGGTTGGAATTTCGAGTGCAACAGAGCGAGTTGGAGGGAGTTTGGGTCAGGTTTGGTATATAGGAAGATTTTGTGAACAGCGTCGTATTGGAATAGAGGATGCGTTTTGGTTTTTTTTATTGTTGAGTGTTTGTGAAGATGAATAAATGCTTGAGTCTGAAGCCATGATGGGATTGGAAAATTGAAATGAAATGAAAATGAAATTGAAAGGGAAATGAGTCAGAATAATGCTATGAAATTGAAAGGGAAAATTGATGAATTTCTGGAATTTTTCTGAATTTTTTTATGAAGCTTGACCAAGGTGATGAATAAGAGGAGGGAAGAAGATGAAGAATGGTATATTAAGTTAGTTGTTGTTGGTTCACGGTAAGATACAGTAGACATGCATGATTTAATGGTTCTCTTTTAATAAAAAAATTTCAAACGGTTTAAATTAAAATAATTAACAGGATCTACGGTGGACCACTCTTCAGGTTGGTCCACCATAGACATTTTGAGTTAAAGTTAACCATCATGACCAAATTGAATAACGGAGCAAACGTTGGGAGACCAAACTGATGATTTTAGGACTTATGAGACCAAAATGAAAACTGGTAATTATTTGAGGGACTATTTGATTAATTTAGCCAAAATTAAAATAGTTGTGCTGATTTGGAACGAAATATTTCATATTGAAAAGCTGGTCCATGTTATATAAATATTTTTTGATGAATATCGTGTAAACATGACTACTTATTGATTGCCTAATTCAGTGGAGAGGTCATAAGCTCGTAGGTGAATTTCTTGAATAGCCGTATTGATAATACTATTTTACTTAACGAAAAACAAACGAGAACCCTCAATTCTCAATCGACACAATAAAGCATTAATCATGTGTGTCAATTTGACATTCTTTTTTATAAATTAAAGTTATTAAATATATCACAATCTTGATTCTTGAGGAAGCGATGACGCCGGCATAGTGCCCCACTAATCCCTTACTTAAGCCAGGTGCTAAGGATGATATTTGATGATTGATGTTGTTAACTAAGACTCTATTTGATAAAAATAGCGGATAATTGATGACTGATAGGTTATATCTGATGACTGATAACTGATAGCTTATAACTTGTCCTGTGAGCATAGTTCAGTTGGTAGGACAATGCATTATTATATGCATGGGTTGGGGTTCAAACCCCGGACACCCCACTTATTCTCTTTATAATGTGAATTCTAGCCACTAGGCTACATGACCAATAAAAAAAATGATAGCTTATAGCTGATAAGCTAATTAAAGTGTTTGGTAAAATTAACGGTTTAATTAGCTGATAAATGTAAAATGACATAAAAAAATATTTTTTTTCTAATAATTTTTTATAATTATATTCTTAATATATATTATTAAATTATTAATTTTTACTAGAGTTTTATCTTAAATTTATTCCATTTCAGTTTTTATATTTTTCAAAAAAAATTATAAAATTTGATTTTAAAAATAATCATACTTAAAATATAGTATAATTATTTTTAAAACAAAAATGTTACAAGAACAAAAAAAACAAAAAAGTTAAATAACTCGTCTATATTAAACAAACAAAAATTGTGCACTTGAACATAGGTACTGCCACTAGAAATTGGAAATGTTAGTCAGTACGCTCCAGATCAAGGAGAAACATTGAAATCTGAAACAACATTACCTTCATTTTTAATTTATAACAAAGGGTAAATATGGGTTTTGATTAAAATTACAAAGGTATAAATGAAAAAAAATTATAAGGTATAAGCTCAAACGCTACTTAGAATAACATCTGAAAAATAGCTTATAAGCTCTTGAAATAAGCTATAAGCCCGTGATGAAAAAACATTACAAAACAAAACGTTTTTGGTCAAACAAGCTTATAAATTATTTGCTATAAACTCGTTTTTTGGTCTTACCAAACAAATCCTAAAAAAAAATTCTTCATAAAAAAAACTAAATATTTTGTACACTCAATTAGAAAGCTAGCTCTAATAAAAAAAATGTACAATTTCAGAGTTTGGTGTGTGCTTTTAAACTATTTAAGATTTTGAGCAAAGAAGTATCTTCATAGTTTCTTGAGGCACAGGCGAATATATACATAGTTTCTTGAGGCAAAGAAGTGGTAATTTTAATTTTCTATTTTTTTTTTTTTTTGAAGAAATGTTCATTTTCTCTTGTAGGTATGGGTATTCACATGTTCGGGCAATCCATTCAACCAACCCAACTTCTATGTTCCTCGAACATGTTCAAGTTTAGGTTTAATCGGAACCAATCCGCTCAAATCCGGAGTGGTTTAAGTTAGGGAACATATTTCCAAATCTTTAAAGACTTTTATAGTGGAGTTTAAAATGTTTCCAATTTAAATCAAGTTTTAAAATTTTAAAGTGTACCCTTAAAAAAAATGTAGAATTTAGCCTGAGTATTGAAATTTTGATAAAAGTAATTAACATTGTCAAATTAGTCAGGTCTACTATAATCACAAAAGCCCAATTGATAGGACTAGACTAGTCGTTATTGAGATGGACATTATAAAGCGCGACCCATCCATTCCATTAAGGGTGATGTTGTCTAATAAAATATGATTGAATGAATACATGAATTAATTTTATATTAATATTGAATATCAATTAAACTCAAGTTTTATTTCTTAAGTTTAACTAAGTGAATAATTTTTTTTAAGGAATAAGTGAATAATTTCTAAACGTATTTTTTTTAATAGTTTAAGTTAAATGTACCTTTTTTAAAAGTTTACTTATTCAAAGATACTTTTATTAATAAGTCTTAACTTATATGATAATTTATGAAGTTTTTACTAGTCTTATTTTTCCAAAAATCATATTTGTATATTCTTGAATCAAACTTATCCTATCAATATTGATTGCCTCAAGAAACTATGTAGATATTCTGAATATATAAAATAATATGCGTACTAAACAATCAAATATGGTTGATTAAAAAGAAGTCAAATATTACAATTTCTATGTTAATTTCAATTATACTTTGGCTGCAAGCCAAAAACCTTACAATTAAGCTAAAAAACAAAAAAACTGGAGAACAGTTTCATAGTAGTAATAATTTCGGAACAACAGATTGAAACCTCTTAGTTTCTCTGTCGCAAAAAATAGACACAATCATCGCCTATGTAGTATTCACACATATCTTTCATTCTTCTTCTTCATCATCAGAAACTGTTCCTTTTCTTTTTCTACTCATAAAAACTAAAGAGAAATTTATAATCCGTAAAAATTAAAAACAAAAATTAAAATCCAAGTTTGAGATTCTAATTCATCATTCATAGCAGATCTTCCAAAGGAGGGTAGTTAAGATCGAAATCGAAGCTTCTACCATGGTGGTTTAGATCAATCACAGAAGAAGAATCTGAATCACTCTGTGCACCAACCGTCGCGTGGAATCCACTCGCCTCCATAGGAGGATTATATTCAAATCCATAACCGTAACTAGAACGTGAATTCACCATGCCGGCACGTAACACAGCGTCAAAACAAAACGTCTGGTTAACCGCCGGCATAGGAGTGAACCGGTGCTGGAAAGCACTCGCAGGAGCTAAGTTGAGATCAAGGGGAGAAGAATCAGCGGCGACGTCACGGTCACGGCTTGAGGATTCAACGGTGCTGCTTTGGCTAGGGCTATGGATCTTAACATTTTCTATAGGGAAAGGGAAGTTTGTTTTCGCCTTTGGACCTCGGAATTGACGTGCGGCGGAGTCGTAAGCTCTTGCTGCTTCCTCCGCCGTGTCAAACGTTCCGAGCCAAACGCGGCTTTTCTTTCCTGGATCTCTTATCTCTGCGGCGTATCTTCCCCATGGTCTCTTTCTTACTCCTCTAAAATGCGCCTCCTTAACGCCGCCGTTATTGTTCACGTTAGCGCCACCGTTCTTAACTACTTTCGGCGCCATGCTAATAATAACAATACTAACGTAACTAACTTTATTATTTTTTTCGTTTTTTTGTATTGGAAGAATGTGGTAAAGAGGAGAAGGAGAAAGTATATGGAATTTGTGGTGAGGAGAATGTGGCTATTTTATAGAAGGGGAAGTATATGGGTATGTATGTATGTATGGGACATGCATGATGATGAATAAGTTGAAGGAAAGAGAAAGGTTGGAGGCATAGTCAACAATGAATTTGACTGTATAATGTTGTGTTGGGTGGGATACATAATGGACCTTGGGGGTAAATTACTATATTAGTCATTTAATTACGTGGACTGTGGGTTGTCCATTTTGGAGACAATTGAGTTTGTTTCGTCTCATCAACATCATATGCTTTGTTTGGATTGAGATAGAATTAAAATGGAAAAATTGGTAATAAATGATATGCTTCGTTGGTTTTTATCTTGGATTTTTTTTTAGTTTTAATAAAATTAGTAGTATTGTTCTAGTAAAAAAAAGGACAAAGTTCTCAACAATTTTTAACTCGATAGGCAAAATTTTAAGCTTTGCCCTTTTATTATAGATAGATAGAGTGAGTGATAATAGTTATAGAAATATCACACACGTCGTAAAGAATGGAATGACCTAGTGATTGAGTTTATGAATGTGGACATACTTTGTTAATCAATCAATTGAGCTCAACTATTTAATAAAGTTCATAAAATGACGATTTGTTCAAGAGAACATGAGATTTGATTTCTCAATGAAACAATTTTTGATCAACTTTACTTGTCTTTCGACCAAACTGCGGATTATGATGCTCTTTATCCTCTAGAAACTAGAGAATGAACACACAAAAAAAAAATCATATGTGGAGATGAGGTTTGAACTCTATTCACGACATTTGACGTAACAATTTCTACATTTTTATCAATTGACTTAGAACTTGTATGCCGAAATTGTTATATCAAACACTAAGACTAGGGTCTGAACCTCCGCTCCTCCACATGTCATATTTCTATGACTTATTGAGCTACACGAACAATCATAAATATGCAAACCCCAACTATGTTTAACTTTTTTCGTCATATACTCCTTGAAAATGAGGATAACAAAGACCGCTAAAAAAGGAAAACGAGAATATTGATCACTCCTCCCGTTTTAAATATATATGTGATGTGATTTTAGTAAATTGAAACAATTTATTTTAACTAGAATGACATCCCTCTATCTCATAATATATGTTATTCGAGCAACAACTTATTTATCTCCTTTTATGTATTGTTTTACAATATATTGTATACCAATAAAAATTTAATATTCCATAAAAAAAAATTATTACACTTTTTATTGCTCCTATTTTTTTTTTTGAGAGGACTCTTTATTATCCATTGCCTCTCTTTTTTCTATCATTTTAATTTTTTCTCATATCATATTATTGAAGGTTAATTTTAAAAAAGTTAGTTACAAATTCCGTTCACATATAAAATTAACTAGTTTTTAATTCTTACTTATATAATGGGCTAGAGTGGCATATATTTTGAATATCTCTTGAAATAGTAGTAATTTTAAATTGCCATTAAACTTTATTGTGTGTGGTCTTTTGTTAGCGTGTTTATTTGCCGAGATAAAGCGGAACTTGGCGGGTCGTTGTATTGCGCACGGAATTAGGTAGCCATTTGTCGGAATATGGGAAGCTTTTTACTTGATGGCTTCGCAATGGAATACTCGCAATCAACACCACGTTGGTGAAATTGTATGCCTTTAATGAATGATGCCATAACATAACATAATTAAAGAAAAGCATACTAGTAGATTTTTTAATTAAAATAGAAAATGAACATAAAGAAAGGGTATAGAATTGGATAGTGGATGGAGTACGTATAAAAGTTGTCGGCGGAATCTTGTACTACCTCGCCGCATGACTTGATAGTTGGATCTATAATCTTAATGGAAGAGAAAAAAAACATCAAATAGATTAATTTAATAGTCCTATAAGGATGAATTATTAGGAGTGATGAGTGTTGGTTGAATTGGAAGGAAAAACATAAGAAGGTTAGTGGGTGGCTGCTAGTAGTATTTGTTTGTGGGGGCATGAGAAAGAAACGCTTAAACGTGAATAGTGATATTTTAACAACTATTTCATATAATTTTTGTGATAACTTTTCTTTTCTCTTTTTTTATTGATCAAAAACAATAGAGAGAGGAAAAAAGAATAAAAACATAATGTGAATATGAGAGAAAAAATTATCAAATCACAAAGTGGTTGTACAAATATCATTTCTCCTTGAATATTAACGGAGAGGGTGGTGGACCAATGAAAATCAATATGCGGCGGCGTTATTTTCTATTCATTCTTAAAAAAGGAAGAAATGAACACGCGCATAATAACGCGTCTTGACTCTTCAACGCTCAAAGGACCTCAAAAATAATTGATAGGGTGAGATTAGGTTTCATGGATTTATTTTGACCAAGCTGTAATTTTTTTTGACAGATATCCTAACGTTCTTAAAAATCACTTAATATACTACCTGCTCATCCATTCCTAAAAAGGGTTTGATGTTAATGCCTCTTCATTCTCCCTCGTGTTGTTGATAGGGATGACAATGAAGAAGAGGAACAATTACATCTAGTTATTGTTTTATCCAAGCAACTTGGTACCATTAAAGATTTTATTTGGTTGATCGTCTCCACTTCTTTCATCATGTCTAAAGATTTATTTAAATTGACTTATTTAAATTTATCTATAGATATAAGTTTTGAGATTGCTTAATAGATATAAAAACAGCTTTATATTTTCATGATGAGCACTTGTCTTATAAGCTTATACATCAACACTTATCATGACGAGCACTTGTCTGATAAGTTTCAAATAAGTTGTTTATCCAAACATATCCAAAATCTTACCTCTATAGTTGCAACCTCAATTGTATTAAGGACCTCCAAACACCCCATTAAAAACCACCATGGCAACTTTGTATTTTGATCGCTCCATCACTACTTGATTTGAGATCTAATGTTAATCGTGTTGATGTTTTATATTTTTCTTGTTATTTTTTTCATTGTTTGTGTTTTGTTGTTATTTGTAGTTTATTTTAAGTTTGTTCTTCGTATTTTACCGTTGTAGTTTATTTTGAATTTGTTCTTTGCGTTTAACTGAAATGTTTGAGAATGACTCATTTTATCGACACTATATTATCAAGTAAGGGGCTTAAAGAAGTTATCATTACCTAACATAAATTAACAAGGAATATTGTTTGCCTAGTTGCATATAGCTATATAAATACTTAAGGCATTAGTTCAGTGATAACTGTTTTGTTTGGCCATATAATCTTAAAGTTCTAAGTTCGAATCTCTACCTGTACCATTCAGAGACCATTATAACATGATCACAATGTACTTGAATTAATATAGTTATACAGGTATACCAATCGTTCACAGTAGTGCAGAGAGGAAAAGAACAAAGAACACATGTCAATTAGTAAGTGAATGAAAACGAAGTAAGAATGCAATGTATAGTCAAACTCTGGTTGCTACCAAAAGACACCAATTTTCCTGTTCTCCGGCATATGTACACGATAGGTGCAGAAGTGTAGGCTAATCAAAAGTCAAAGCATCCGAGTAAGAAACAGACAGGATCCATGTACTATTAATTACAGCACCCACATTCATACCACCCATATGAGTGGTATAAATGAGTTCAACATAATACATTATATTACGTCACACTTCCCAATTATTTAAACCACTCAATTACATTTTTTAAATATCCATACCACTCATCTAAAACTTTAAAATAGGTCTCACTTATCTTACAATAACAATATACTTTAAATTATATTTTACCAATCAATTGAAAAAATAATCAAAAGTAAGGCACTGTCAATTAAAAGTGGGTAGTACTGCATTACCACTTTGTTGAGTTTAACTACTCTCTTACCATGCCAAATATCAGTCCCGCTCCAACACAATGACATATGAAATGTGAAAACACGGTAAATTCTCACCAATAATCATGCTTTTAGTGGCAATGAAGATGACATTGTTCACACATATATGTGTATGCCTTTTAAAGGCAAAGTAGGTTGAAATTCACGGGTTCTTCTAGAGCAAATAATTAGAGGATTTCTAATGTATAGTGCAATCAATATAAACATATTTTTAGTACTTTTAGACTTTGAATCAATAATGAAATGGGTTATTATTTAATAAAAATAATTAAATATTATTAAAAAATTGTAATAACTGATTGTCATTTAATATTATTCACAAAAAATTCCAGAGTTTGTTATTATTTATAATATGGTATAAATTTTTTTAAAGAAAAGTATAGAAAATTGTCTAATACATAAAATTGTAGGCTCGTCTTTATCCCCGTACCATTTTTATTATTGGACACTGATTAAACAGCAACCAACATCCATGAAGTTTCCTTCAAAACCAAAACAAATAAAAATTCATGAAGTTTTCTCCAATGTGTCAACAACACGCATATAAACTTTCCCTAAAACAAACACGGATAAACTTTATGTAATTTATTTATGAAAAAAATTCCAAATTTGAATGTTTGCTAAGTGGTCCCAAAAGGCCATTCAACAGACAGTGAACACACAATAGTATCAAAAATAGATTGATCTAAACGGTAAGAAATTAAAATTTAATCCCTCTTAGTTTGGATTTCTTATGTTTGACTGATTGACTCTTGTTAATGGAGGAAATCAGTTGGGAGGAGAAAATCTACCTTATATATTTAACAGGTTATGTCCTAAACTATCTTATTGTAAGGTTCAAAATTCTAATGGTCTAGATCTTATAATTAGTGATAAATTTTTCGGGTGGCTATATTCACTTCCGGACCAAGGTCTCAAGAGTTAAAGTTTCTTTGAACAATTTATTTTTGAAGGAACTTTCTTTGAACATATTAACCACAATTAATTTGTTTCTGTCTATGTTAATTCATGATGTTATAAATTATAGTTGGTGAACAATTTGGTTATTGCTATTGATGCTTTGACATGTGGAGCTACTCAATCATAATTTGACAATACGATGAGTTCACATTTATCCTGATTATTTTTGTTTTTTACTGCATAACTTTGTTAATTACATGCCTTTTTTTTAAATAAAATAAGAGGACAAAAGTGGATGCAGATCATAGTTAACTATATAAATAATCAGAGAGAAGAACAATGATGGTTAGGATTTTAATATTGTATCACAATAGTTTTGCAATAACATAGATTACAGTTTACAAATTTATATATATAAAAAATCTGATGGACTACTAACTTAGTAATATAAATGTCCAATATTTTAAACTCAATACTTTATTATCTAATAAGTTCTAAACAAAACACAGTTCCTTTTTTTTTTTACAAGTTACACACTTGTATAGATTCATGCATGCACACAAACACTCATAAATATATATGTTATTCACAATCAGGGACGACCTAAGGCACAGGCCGGGGGTGCGGCGGCCTAGAACCCATGTTCGTGGGGGTTCAAAACGTTTTTTTTTATAAGGGGGTGTATATTGAAATACTTCTTTTATAGGGGGTATATATATATCAAAACTCACAAAAAGGGCACAACTATTTATTAGTCATCAGTCCAGTAGCCATTAACCCTGTTTATTTTACAACTCAACAATATTTCATTTTCACAGCTCATAACTTCATTTTCACATACCCCAGCATTGGCCAAAACGCTTTAAATGAAAAATCTCTATTCCTTGTCAGAGACTAAATTTATTTTTATTTGAAGGATGATTTTTGGTGTTTCAAATTGAAGGGCCTGAATTTTTATTTTGATTTCATAATATAATATGACTTTCATTATAAAAGTTTCATGCTTGCAACACCAAATTTGGTCTTGTGCAATTTTTTATAAGTAGCAAATCATATTTTACTGACAAATGATAAAAGGTTTTCATGTTATTGGGTTTGAGGGAAGTGTATTTTAGACTATTATATATTTATGGTGATAAATGATTACGAAGCTATTTGAATTTTTTTAGAAGAGGTAAATCAGTTGAATTATCAAATCAGATAATAAAACTTATATAAAGCTTCGTATGTCCTATCATTTTACTTAACTTTGCCTGATTTGGTTTGACCACCCCACCCCCCGTTTTTTTGTTTTGTTATACTTTTTTATTAATAATCTAGAGGACAAAGTGTATTTGACACAATGATTTAGGGCGTCAACATAACTGGGTTTCAAAACATCGTATTATGGCATTATGGTGACTTGGGGCGGCAACATAGCTGAGATGGCAGCTGTCATGATTAATGCATGTCCCATTCATTATTGATAAAATAAATAATTTATGATATAATTATACAAAGGGGTCATTTTCTCAAACTTGGCATAAGACCTATAAAATGTTAGGGACAAGGCCGTTCACAATAACCTTAAAATGTAACTCGATACGGTTTTCCAAGGTGCCTTTACGAATAGACCACACATGTCTTTAAGTACAACACATGCAACAACAAAAAAATCTTGAGTGTCTGATCTATACATTCAACATTGGTACGGTGAAAGGATGTCTCAAAATAGTTTGAATACGTCCATACTGTCTCATCACTCGCAAATGCATCTTTTAAAACTTTTTACACATGTGAATTTTTTACACATCCTAATTTAAAATTAAAATTCGAGGCTTAAAAAGTTCATTTCACACATTTGAATATTAAAATCTAGATGTGTAAAATTCACTCTTCATGTAAATAAGTTCATGTGATTCTTTAAATACGATGAAAAGACTTTTACATCCTTTATTATAAAAGCTACATTTGTCAAGCTGACATGTTAGCCTTAATCCATCCACATTTTTCCTCCCCAACACGTAATTAATGTTAATCAACTCAGTCAACCACTCCCTACATCTCAGTCGTAGATCTCATAACCTCATTTTCCTTTCATCTCAGCCATATTAAATTACCAATAATATCATTTAATTCTTTAATCGTATTTGTTTTGATATGATTAAATGCTATTAAAAGCAGATAAAAGACAGTTAAATGATATTATTGGTTAGTTTTCCTTAAATGCCTACAGGTTGACTTGCTTTTTATGTGTTTACTCGATCATTATTGACAACCCATTTTTAGGCACGCCAGGCACACTAACATTTATACATAGAGGAAATTGAAAGTCTGTTTTGATTTATGGTTGAAATCATGCATCTCTATATTCTTGAATTTTAGTTTAGCTTTCAAATCTCATAACAACCCATTTTTAGGCATGGATGGCGCACCAACATTTATGATATAGGGGGAATTGAAATAGTATTGATTTATGACTGAAATCATGCATCTCTATAGTCTTAAGTTTTATTCTATCTTTCAAAACTCATAACAACCCATTTTTTTAGCATGCCAGGCGCACCAACATTTATGATTTAAAGGGAAATAAAATAGTTTTTTTTGAGCAAAAATCATGCATCTCTATAGTCTTAAGTTTTAGTTTAGCTTTCAAATCTCGTACACCACTAATAGTGATATTAACTGTAGATATTTTCACGATACAACATCTTGCATCTGATGAACACACAAATTGATTATTAATTTAGTTATCAGTCAGTAAATGTGAAAACAATTGAGCAAATCGGGTTGATGTTGAGTTTGTAAAATGGAACCACCAAACAAACACACCAAAATTGCAATGGAACAAGGTTAATCATAACCAGAATGGGGAAATTTGTACTTGAAGGAAAGATTATATCTTAAAGTAACATTGGCAAAAAAGTTTTCATACCCAGGTTATCTCTTTCACCATCTGATGTTAAAATTCCTTTCAAATTTCAAAGAAGACAATTTTCAATATCTGTTTCATTTGCCATGCAAATCAACAAGAGTCAAGGGCAATCACTTAAAAGTGTTGGAATTTATTTGTCGAGTCCTGCGTTCTCGCATGGTCAGTTGTACGTTGGAATCTCAAGAGTCACTTCAAAACAAGGATTGAAAATACTAATTGTTGATGGAGATGGAGAGAATACTGAAACAGACACGAATATCATGATTTAAAGTTGAACACGAATATTTTTCAAGAGTAAATGAACGGTAATTACATAACCATACCACAAATATGAAACGGACACGAATATCATGATTTAAAGTTGAATCGCTCGTTTAAGAAATGCCACGTGGCATGTGATAATTGGCTAGCAAACTAAACGAAGTCGCTTGAGGGGTCCAATAGATTTCATTAATTTTGTAATAAATTCTTAATTTTGTAATAAATAAAACTTACCAAAAGAAAAAACGCATCAATCTGGGAGAACTGAGAAGATAGTATTAGTAGTTGTTATTGTGAGACTTCATTTAAATACAGAAACTTTCTTCTGTTTGTTTGGTATCAAATCAAAGTTCAAAGGCAAAGAAAAACTGAAAAACAAAACAATGGCATCATCGAATGTTGTTTCACATGAAGATGGAACCAAACCGGCAAAGAGAAAACCCACTTTCACAAAAGTGGATCAGATGAAACCAGGAACAAACGGTCACACTTTGATTGCTAAGGTTTTAACCTCTGAAACTGTTCTGCAAAAAGGTGGAGGAACAAGACCTTCCTCATCTTCTCGTGGTATTGTTCGTCCTACTCTCATCTCTGAGTGTCTCATCGGTGATGAAACTGGTACCATCATTTTCACCGCTCGCAATGAACAAGGTTCTTTTTCACTTCTTTTTATGTTATTTTGATTACCCATTTCTAAAAATCAAAGCTTTTTATGTGGGTCGTGTTTTATTTGTCTAAATTTTGATTTTTTTTCATTTGGGTTTTTTTCATTTCGATCTACATTTTTTGGGATTAGGTTTCTTATTTTATATCCAGAATCTAAATTAGTGTTCATAAGGTTTTTAGTTGGTGATTGTAACACCCATTTTGCTGTTGTTACTCGGATCTAACATGCTTTTATCATTCATAGTATCGATCCAATGTTTATTTTAGATCCCCTTTTACAGCATTTCTATGCAACAAAAACTTTGTTGATTATTTTGACTAATTTTCAGCTCTTTTTATACTGATAATGAAGACCTAACTGTTTCTATATATATTGATTCGAAGAAGAGTTTAGAGAGGAAGGAAAATTTTCACAAATAAGTGTTTTATGCCCTCTAGAATAGATTGTGAAACTTATGATTCATTGGTTGGGCTTTAGGGGGATAGAAAATGGAGATACCATGTCTCATGAGTTTAGAGAGGAAGGAAAATGGGAGTAGGATTATTTTCATTCTCAGTCATTCATTTCAATAAGCAAAACTTTGAGTAAGTAGGGTTGTTTGGATTGGCTTAATTGAGTTTATCTAGTGACATAAACACTTGTGACACTATTTGGGAGAATTTACGAAAATAGTTCATGACATGTTCACAAGCTGCTTTCCGCTTATTTCCACAAACTCTATGGGATAGCTTATGACAACAACTTAAGATATACAAAACAAGTTTTCCTTTATTTTACCGTGTTTTAGAAATAGCTTATTCTTAAGCGTGCTGCTTACATGATTATATATAATCTGTAAAATAAGTTGTTTATCCAAGTGGGCTCGCTTGTGGTTTATTTTCTTTGCGGGGCTTACCCTCCTTACGCACAAGCATTTGCATATAAGTGGTTTAAAATGTTGTCTATGATCAAGATATGAACTGCGACATCAAGATTTTTTATGTCTCAGTAACCACAATTTGCAATTGACTACGACGCCCTGCCACATCAGTGGTTTCTTTTAGTGGAAGTCATCTAAGATATGTTTTTATTGATTGGTTATATTGCATGGATATTAGGACTAATCAGTATAAGGAACAAACTTATGTGATTAGAATGCGTGATTTTGTTTCTTTGCAGTTGAGCTTATGAAGGCTGGAAATACAGTAATCATTCGCAATGCAAAGATCGACATGTTTAAGGGATCAATGAGGCTGGCCGTTGACAAATGGGGGCGCATTGAGGTTACTGACCCTTCCGAGTTCGTTGTTAAAGAGGATAACAACCTATCTCTCATTGAATATGAATTGGTGAATGCGGTTGAAGAGTAATTCATAGTTAAAGAGGGCAACAACCTATATTTTGTTTGTGCTGATATGGTAAAACTTAACTGGCGTATACATTTTCACTTTAATTAGACTGGATTTTCTTTTTAACATGCTTGACTTCATTTTAGGATTAAGTTTATGTTACTTGAACAATGTTAAGCGATCAATATTTGCTATCTATAAGTGTATCCAGTTAACTTGAGAAAAATATGATAGTGCTAAAATGATTATCATCAATATGTTTCTCCAAATTATACAGTCCATTGTCATGCAATTTTAAGCGTATACACATAGAATTGGCTTGGAATCCTCCCAATCACAAGAATTGAGAATGTTCAAATTGGTTTACCAGAAAAGTAATATTGACATAAAAATGTCTATATTGGCTTATGTTTATGTTATCGTCTTCCTTTTTAATCCCTTAACTATCAAGGAATCCCAACCAGCCACCTTAACACGAGTACATAGCAAACTGGATCCTCCACAGTTGTAGTATGGCGCTGCAGTTGTTGGGACTGTTAGATTTGTAGGAATCCTTTAGTGAGTTTCTATGACTACAGCTGCAACAACAAAAGCTTGTTTAAGTTGTCCTGTCTTTTTTACATATACCTTGACATCTTTAATAATTTCTACTCATCCATGCCTTGGATTTTCTCTCATTTGGCTAATTTGAAAGGCATATATGTTGCCTTTTTCTCTCACTTGGCATGACAGAAATGCATATTTGCTCACTGCCAGTAATATTAAGTAAACTGATTGACATCAACTTTAAAATTTCAAGGGTTTATTACTCCATTTTAGCTAAAAATACATGGCGCCTCTAACATGCCCCTGGTTCAAAGTTCAACCACTTGTAATCGATCTTTCTAATTGTGTTTTTATTACTAATTTTTTTTAAGGGAAATGTTAACCGGTGTCCCGGGGCACTGGTTAAGGAATTAGAAAAGGAAATATTTTTTTGGAAATCGTGTATTCTATTTTTAAAAGTTGAGATATTGCTCTTTTCAATGTAAATCATGTCTTTTATTTCTACTTTTACTTTCTTAACCAGTGTTCCAGGGACACCGGTTAACAAGACCTTTTTTTAATAGCATTAGTCATTAGTCATTCCCTTCCGCAATGCATTCAGCCGTTGATTCCTATATTTTGGAAAACACGGCTTTTGTAGATGTTAATGACATCGTGCAAACCTTGAACAACATTTGAATCCGTTTCTTTTTTATTGCTCCATTTCCCTTCCTGATTAAGCATCACCTTCAACTCCTTCAAGAGTTATCCAACCAAGCTCAACGGACTTCTTGACAGCCAACACTTTAAAAATTAAAATGATCTTAAATGCAAAAAATCTTAAATGTAAATGGCAAATAATGAGTGTTTGCAAAAGAATTGGCCGATCTATATTTAGGTGAATTTTCCTTTTTCAAAGAACTGTTTTCGACTTCGTCCTTGGTCCCTATTCGGAAAAACTTGTGCCCTTGTAACGCTGCAGGGCGACTAACATTTGCTTACTTGCAGTGCATGTCAATAAACATAGCCGTGTTGGTCCCTTCCATTGGGTTTGATTTTCTTACCATTGTTTACTCATTTTGCAGATGAGGTTCTGTGTTTTAACCCGTGGTTTATATTTCAAATTTTATTCTTTAAAAATAAATAAATCTGGAGTTACGATTTACATGTATGTTATAGAGAAATGATATTTAAACAACCACTTTTTGACAACTTTTGAAACAACTTTCTCTCTCATACTCAAATGTGTTTTTATTCTCTTTCCTTTTCTTTCTCTCTATTGTTTTGTCCAATAACAATAGAGAAAAAGTGTCACAAAAGTTGTACAATTATCACTCCTCTCAAAATTAAGGGATTGCAGCTTGAACCTCTTTACGAGGATCCATATTAGGCGGACAAGAAAAAGAAAAATAATAAATCATAAAACCATTGAAATATCTTAAAATGGAATAAATTATGAATTTTATGGCGATTATTCGATGAAAATGATTAGAAGCGTGAAATAAGATCCAGTTATTTTTCAATTTGGGTGGGCTAATTTACCTTATTTAAAAAAAAATCCAAGTTATTCCATGTGGAAATTGATTTTAGGTGACTTAAGGAGAAGTCTAATGCACCTTGGCTCAACTGCTAAAGTTGTTGTCACGTGATTGGAAGGTCACCGGTTCAAGTCCTGAAAATAGTCTCTTGTGTAAAAAACAGGGTAAAACTGCATACAATACACCAAATGGTGAGACTCTTTTCCGGACTCTGCGTATGCCGGAGCTTTAGTACACCAAGTTGCCCTTTTTTATCAAACCTGGCTATAAAAGTAAACACGAGTGATAGGTTACATTGTTAAATAGACAACCCTCTTTATTAACCTATATAAACTAGCATAAGCGATCCGCATTGTTCAATAATCAATACACATTACAATGAGCCTTTCAAAAATATACACATTACGATGAGATCGTGACAATGTTTTCGCAAATGTAAGAATTTTGTTCACAAATGAAGGTAATGAGTTTGTTACTTTGTTTCATTCAAATTGCATGATATGCTAGGAACCATATTGGTCACGCATTTGATGCTAAGCAAGACTTATAGTTCAAGGCTAGTTTCGTAAAAGTTGTAAAACGACAGGAAGAAGAAGATTGGTGAAACGTGGCAGACTAGTAGACTACATTTGCTTCTAAATATATTTAAGCACACCTGATGTGTTTTACATTTTTTCTAGACGGTCTGGTATGTTTTACTTCGTTCGAGTATTCGCCTACAAACTTCTATAGAGAAAATTCACTGCTTGTATTAGCGTATGTTTGGGAGTGAGTTTGACTCATCAACACCATAGAAGTAATACAATTTATACCCTAACTCATCGCGTGTTCACGCTTAAGGCACCGTCAAAACAAACATATACTTAATCTGGATAAAGCTACTTAGTCTAAAGTGTAATTGTACCCCATCGAAAACCAGCATATCATTGCCAAAAATAAGCAATAACTCTTGAATCATCAGGGTGAAATAAATCGTAGTAATTTGCAGAGAAGAAATGTTGCAGTGGTGATTGAATAAAATAACAATCATACCTAAGCATGCCACCAGCTTTGGATGCTTGTACAAAATTTAATTCTTGAGATTTTACATTCAACCTATGAGAAAATCCTCTTAAGGCCTAACAAAGTAAACTGAAATCCACAGAAAGTACGCGCAATGAACCGCACCGAATAACAGCAATCATCCATCTAGAATGCAAAACGGAAACAATTTAAGAAACTTAAACCATACACTACCACAGATAATCAGAATCAAATGACCAACATAATTACAAGATCATAGTAACATACAATTGTAATTTATAAATTGGCAAATCATTTAGATACAAAACTTAATCTATCGATGCAAATCAAGTTGAAATGACAGAAACATTACATGGCTAGTCACCAAGCCCCAAAATGTGATCACGAGCCTAAACAAGAAAACAGCCATGTCAAAATAGGGTGTTGCACAATGAATGAGCAAATATAAAAAATGCTTTGGGGTGGCAGCAGAAAAATAGAAGGATTTGATTTGAACACATTTTTCCTTTTACAGAGACACACTCAATTCGAAAAGTTCAAAATAAGGCAAAAAACTATAGCAACCGGAATCTTGCTCAAGATTATATTATCAGTATCTTAGTCTACAAGAATTAAAACTCAGATGAATATTAATGTTTATTCACTGCATCAAACAAAATTTTTCGGAAGGAACATAACAGTCACTTTACATCAAGGTTAGTCAGAAATCATTAAGTGTGTTAAGGTAGTTAATCAATATTCTTATACTGTATGCATCTGCACCCCCATTGCAATACACAACATACAATAAATCCGTCAAGCTTGAATAGAAAACCAAAATGCAGTGATCATACAAATTGTATCTAGAAATCAGTCTACAAAATGATACAGTCGACATTGATTGTTGCTAATTTAGTGTCTTTTTGTATATTCTCAGCATACAAATCCCAAAAGTAAAATTTATTTGAACACCTTATTTGTAGCGCACCTACATAAAACTTTGCCCGAACCCTCTTGTCATTCATCATACATCATCATTGCAATCTGAGTGAATACAATCAATCAGTATGGTCTTCAGATGATTATCTCTAAGTGAATGTTCATTTATATAAAAAGGTCTAGGCCTTTTGAAATATGGAAAGCACTAAATAACACAATCCATAATGGATCTTATAAGAGAGAAGGAAGGAGACAGAGGGAGAGGTGAATTATTGTGACAAATAAGTAGTTCAAAATGACAGCACTTTGTTAAAATGAGTAGTTACTGACAAATTATTGTGATTGGGAAGTTACTAAGAAATACCATTAAATTCCACCACAGCCACACATCAGTTTTTACGAGATATGGTGTTCAAAATCCAATTTTACATTCAATTTAGAAATTTCATTCTCTCACTAATCTACGGATGAAAAGTTCTCAATGCTTCAAAACCTAAAATTTGAAATAAATCCATGTCACACCATCTTTGATGCTCGCTCTTCATCTAGTCTTCTCTTGCCCTACAAAGGGGAAAAAATAACATCCTTTCATTGTGAGAGCAAGAGAAAGAGCCTAATTCAAAGGAAAAAAATTTTGAAAATGTTTGAACAGTAAAAATAGTTGGTCATATGCACCCAAACCCAACATTTTCATCAATGACACAGACTTTCCCTCCCCATCCAAAAAAGGTTAACATTTATATCAATACGAAAAAAGGCTTAAGCCAATAAGAGGAAAAAAACTTAAGCTATTACAGCAATATTTCATTGTGTCATTATGAAAGCACTTGACTGACGACTTTAATAGTGTATCAAAAATTCATTTTTACGGAAACTTCTACATGTCTGATTAATTCATTATTAAGAAATAAAGATGACAAACAAAAATATTTTACACCCCATATTCTAGACACTAAGGGGGATGTATTGGATTAGGATTCTAAGAGATTTTTAAAGACTTTTTAATTATGAAATTTTTTTGTGGTATTCAATCAAGACTCTTTGCAACTTAAAAAAAGTCTTGTGGTATTCAATCAAGACTCTTTGTCATTTTAAATAAGACTTGATGTATTCAATCAAGACTTTTCATCACTTAAAAAAAGTCTCGTGGTATTCAAAATCATTCAAATTTCAAAGGATTGTTTAATAAATTGGATTTTGATGGATTTTTGGGATTTTCTAGTGAAATTTTAGGAAGAAAAAGTCTTTCATGAAAACATGAGATTTCTTGGGATTGTTTTTCTTTTAAAATTTTACTATCTCTCTTCTCCCATCTCTCTCTCTCTCTCTCTCTCCTCCCCCTTCTCTCTCTTTTCTCCCTTCTCTCTCTCCTCTCTTCCCCCCTCTCTCCCTCTCTATCTCTCATAAAAAAAACTAAAAAAAAATAAGAGTCTGTATCGAGAATATTATGATAGAGAGTGTGTTGTAAACATTTCTTTTTAATGAGTCCTTAAAATACATAAAATCTTTTGAAATCTTATAAATTCATCAAATCATTTCAAATCCTTTAAAATCTTATGATGTAAATCCATTGAAATCCAAAATGTAAATCCTGATAGTCTTTTAAAATCATGAAAGTCATTAAAATCCTACCAAGTCTTCTAAAATTTTCGAGATTTTTTTAAGCAAAAATTGTCCTTTAAAATCCTAATCCAATACACCCCCTAAATCTTCTACCAAATGAAGGGGGAAAACACGTGGACAATTAGGACCCCGTTTAGATAAACAACTTATTTTGCAGCTTAGAGCATAAGGGCTTATGAATAAGCTATTTCTATAACACAAGATAAAATAAAGTCAATTGTTTTGGTATAATCTATAAGTTGTTTTCATAAGCTATCATGGAGAGCTTATGGAAATATGCTGAAAACAGCTTTCGAATATAGCATAAGCTGTTCTCATAAGTTTAAGAGCCCATTTGAATTGGCTTATTTTTGAGCTTATGCAAAACAACTTATGCAAATAAATAAGCATTTATGTATTATTCATAAGCTTGTCAAGGTAGTTTATGTAAAAGCAAGTTATGAAGATAAAATTTTCGTTCCTGAGAACTTATAAATTAACACAATTTACTCGCATAAGCTAAAAAATAATCCAATCCAAACGGGCCCTAAAAAGTGTTACAAGTGCTTATGTTAGTATATAAGCTTAAATAAGTCTATCCAAAGGAGCCCTAGAGTCACCAAGTAAAGTCTATACAAACTTGGTTCCAAGCTTCATTGAACAGTTTCGGCATTTAATATTTAATATTTAATTTCACAATCCAACTTCAGCATTTGATTAATTTTATCATGTGAAGAGCAAGTTTTTTTCATTTGTAACTACCACATGAAATAAGCAATCAAACATCCACAAAATCGCGACGAAAGTTAAACAATAATTAAGGCAAAGAAATTATTACCTTCAGGAGTCCAACCGTAAGAGTGACGAGAAACTGAGAGCATTGAAGTGAGCAATGCAGAAGCAGTTGCAGTGTGATATGGAAGCAACGATTCGACGCCGGAACTCATCTCCACCGGTAATCTACACAAAAACATTTTTTTTTTCATCAAACTATTATTAGGTTTTGATGTTGAAATTAAAATTGAATGTTGTTACCTTGAAATGCGATTGGAAATTGAGGTTTGTTTAGGGATCCGAAACATTGAGCATGTAGGTCTCGGTTTGGCTCCGGTAGCCAGATTTGCGCGAGAAGCGGCGGAGCGAAGGAAACATCTGGCGGCGGACATCGTTAGGGACGAGCACCGGAGGAGGTTTTGGTGGGTTTTTCTATTTCTTCTTTTTTGAGTTTTTGATTCCTATAGGGCTGGGAAGGACAAGGACAATGGGTTATGGGCTTGGGTTTTGTTCTTGGGCTCATATGAGCCCAATAATAAGAGAAGATTATTGTTCCCACTTCAGTTTTTGCTTCAAAACATGAAAATCACACATTTAACTCTAAGTGTAGTTAAATGTTCTTGCACTGACTTCATTAATTTTCTTTGTTCTTGAACGGTAGTTAGTTACCGTTGGGGTTAAACGTGTATTTTTCATGTGTTTTTAAGTAAAAACTGAAGTGAAATCAACGATGATCATAATAAGATCATGTGTGTGATAGAAATTGTCAAATTTGTTTAACATCTTGAAAGCTCTACTCTTTTTTATGAATTTAATGAATTTTGATTTTAACACATGACATAATTACCTATTTAAATGTTTGAAAGAGTTAATACTATTAACTATTAAGTTTACTAGTATCATTACTTCAATTTTATGAATGAAGCTATCTCGTAAGTGCTACTTAGATGATAAAAGATGTCATAGATATTTAATATGTGGAGACGCGTGTTCCTATATGTAATACCTTTCTTTTCTTTTCATTGTTTGTGTGTGTATACATGATAAATGCTTATTGAGTTTTTTTTTTTTTTTTTTTTGTCTTCACCCTACGAAATAGAACACGTGTAATGAAAATTCAAAGTTTGACTAAAGGTAAGTAAGTCTGGTCAAATATCGTTCAAGTCAAGGTTAAACTTGATTATTTAACAAATGCCCTTAAGAGACTCGTTAGCAAGACCCTTTAATTTATTCTACTTTGACGGAACAACAAAGAGCACAAAATAGAGACTCTAGGACAGTATACTCGAGTAAAATAGTTTGATTTTGATTTACAATTTGCTGCCAACAAATTATGTTTAACTTGTAAAGTAATTATGACAATGTTAAATATTTTTAATAATATGACGATCATGATTAATCGTCAATTTAACAAACTTTAAGATAAGTTAATAACAATATATATATATATCATGTATACCAATTAAATTCTAAGAAAAATATGTCAAAAAAGAAAATAAGAGCCACATATATACTCCATAAGTCCACATATGAACTAAATCCAAGTTGCAAGGAACCTGACAAAGTTACAACGGATAATTATGTGACAAAATCAACCTGAAATGACTAGAAATCTGTAGTGAATTTTGCCCAGGAGCTACAACAGAATTATGAATTTTTAGTCTCAAACATATTAATCTTATCATCCTTGTTCCTTGAACTCTTCTTACTGTTTCTAAACTTTAGCAGTGTATCAAGAAGTACGGGTATACATATGACTCTAGACATGTCCCTCCCTTGTACTTTGGAGTCATGAGAACAAGAACCCTTCTGTAATTTCTTGTTTTTTTCTTCAAACCTTAATGAGTTCGGGAAGTACATGCGTTCTCTGTCTCCTGATCTAAATCCAATCAGCTGTGCAAGGGATACACTGTTGTCTTGAAAGAAAGATGCTGTAGACTGGTTGTATCAACAGAAGAAGTAGAATAAATTGTAAGCAGGAGACAAGCTTACAAGCATATAAATAAAATATAAAATGTTCATAGATTTGCACATAAAAGTGAAAACAACATATTTTTTTAAGTCTCCACCATAGACGGGTATTTGAAAATCGTTTGAAACTCTAACAACGACAGACATTGCCTTCTGAAAGTAGAAGGACGATCAACTTTCTCTCTTCATGGATGAGATGATGAATTGATTGGTGTTGGTTCGACATAAACAATGGAAAACAAATTCATATTTGTTTTTCCCTGTGTTGTTGAATCGACAATTATCAGGTCATTGTCTCAGTCGTAAGCATAAGGAGGATTGTGAACATCTACATCTCAGGAGTGTCATCAATGATCGTCATAAGAGCTTCAAGTGATTTTTAAGTACCGGTCCATTGTGGTCCATAGTAGAACCCGCCTTTAAGTTGTTAAAGCCACTTTACAAGAAATACATTTGCCTTGCACAGTTGGAGGTGAAACTAAATCTTTAACGTTATCAACATATAGTGTTTATGTTACTAAGTGGTATTCATTTTATAGCATTATGTCAAACCAAAGTTGAGAAAGGAATAAGAACACAACACCTCAGTATCAAGGTTAGAGGTTGAAAATGAAGAGAAACTAGTGGATGTCATGTGCAATTGATATGGTTTCACTGAAGAAGCTTCCACAACTCTAAGTCTCATATTCAAGAAGCTAAGACCAAGTGGCCATCCAATAACCATTTCATCATTCTGAGAAGACATGACAGTAATTGTTTTAAGCAATACAAAATACATTAACAATTTCAATAAATATGTATGTATATGGATAAAGAGTGCCCATAATATGGATCAAGTTGGTAAGATATTTTGTGTGACTGTGTCTAAAAATTGCAAGGTTAAGAAGAGTTAAGAAAACTCTTGCATGTGTACATCAACTAGGTTCCACTTTTAGTTTCCATCAGAATAATATTCAGTCACAAATTAATCCTTGTTCCTATACTCATTTAAAGAACCTTTCAAACTAAAGCTTCTAGTGTGATTAATTACATAAGGCTAATTGTACCAACAAATTTAATTGTTTGTTTCTCCTAGTTACACTAATTCTTTTAATCAGCATTATGCCTAACTAAGGCTTCTTTTCCACTATGGAATGGTAAAAGAAAAATATTCCAAAACCATTAGGTGAAACATCACTGAGAGTACCTGATGGATGCTAAATACTCAGCATAATAATTAGAAAATGATAAGTGTTTAACAAAAGTTTGAAAAATCCAATCATTCATCTAGATATTTTTCAGATCACCTGCTGTACATCTAAAACAATTTGTTATTTAGTTCCCTCCTACTTTGGATTTGGCCCACATAAAGTGAAGCTCACTTAGACCTATCAATGTATTTATATAAATATAGACAATGGTAAGATAAAAATTTAATATATGATTGAGGGACCCTCCTACTTATGCTCAAAATGAACAATCTATTCTGGCTATGTAACTCTTAGGTACCAAAACTGTCAAATAATGATCATCTAGATAAAGGACCAGCATTTTTTTCACCCCATTTTCTGTACTACATTAAAAAAATAGGACATGTTGATATTATTAGGATTGATATGATAGTTCAAGTTGCATTACATTCTTAGAAACAACTCAGCTCAGCACACCAAAACTCTGATGGATTTTAATGAATGTTAGTTAATTCATGTGACCACTGAATTAGCAACTAGCAGTATTTTTATGATCCTAGCAAATGAAAAAAATACAAAAATAGTACACATTAATCAAGAGTTATTTTTTCCTACTTCTTTATGTCAATCCATTTGAAAAAATACAAATTTGGCTGATGTTAATCAAAGAGTTGTGATTTTGTGGTAGGAGATGGAGGGGCTTAAGAGGATTGAAGTCCAAATTTTACGTACGTACTCCGTCCAAAAAAAAATATGACATGCTAGATTACTTTTGGGAAAATTATTACAAAATCTTGATAATTTACCTCCTACAAATGATAAATAAAAACACATTAAGGGAGTTGAGTAATTCGTCTGGTTTGAGCAAAGGAGTTAAAGAGCTAAAATACCGGACTTTAAACTTGGTTGAAGGAAAAATATTAACATAACAATTAAAATAATATTTTTTCTACCTAAAAAATAAATAAAAATACACATTATAGAATGAATTTATTTCATAAAATCCGACATGCAAGAGTGCCTACCGACAGTCTAATTAACATGATAGAAAAACATATAATCTGTACCTTGCAAACTGATTAATTCATGAAATAGATTGGAGATGAAAGACTTCACTCACCTCTTATAAGTTTTACTCACATATACTAACATAAGGAATTAAGCATTCACATAGAGAAAAGCAAGAGGCACAAGAAAAGTTCAATTTCCTTTCAACTTTAAACTATTAATAGTCCAAAAACATTGACATTTATGAATGAATAGTATTAAACAGACCCAAAAAAATGTCATGATCTTCCACTGACAAAACAGTGAAAAACCAGCTCAAAATAGAATGGACAAGAGATGCTGAATGGCAAAAGAAAATGGAGAAAGAAAGCATAGTAGTGCGAGAATATTTTTGTTCTTATTTGTGTGAAAATAAAAACAAGTTAAGCATGGAATTATTACCTCTGTAACCATGGTGTCTCTGCCTCCCTGAGAAACTGATGGGAAAATGATGATCACAGAACCGAAACAAATGTTTTGGAGAAACCGATGGTGAATTTATTTACGTGTCTCCTTACTTGTTTCCTTCTTTCTACATTATACATTTAAGAGTATGGTCCCACTTGAACTGCAAAATATTAGTAGCTCAAAAATTAGATTAGATTAGATCAGCTAAGCTTTTGTTTTTGCCTATATAATCCAAATTTTGATTAGTAAATTTAAAGTAACTTATGATACAAAAGAAGTGTTGTAACTTGTAATGTAACTCTTTTTTTTGGACCACGTTATTGGTAAGAAATTTCCACCATCATTTAACAATGATTAATATCCATAAGGGAGTTTGTTGGACACAAAATGTGGATTCTTCTCTATTTTTTCTATACTTAAAACTTAAGAGTCAAAGATCAAATTCATGACCACTTACTTAAAGCGTCGAATCTCTTACCATTTGGGTCAATATGTTGTTGGTTAATTCTTCATTGGACATTAATGCATGTTTCTTTTTTAAAGAAAAAATATTCTAATTTTTCTTTTGTGGCACTTGAGAATTAAATGTGTACACGCCTCCAAGACAATAAAGACTTTTGGCTCAAATTACTCTTACAGAAGGATTTACATTAGTGCGACACTTAACTACGTTGACTATATACCAAATCCCTCTTGCTTAATATAAAATATATTCAATTCATGTACAAGGTACATGTAGGAAGAAAAAAAATTAAGGATTTAATTGTTAATCAATTTTTTTGTGTGAACGAGTATCATCTATGTGCAACTATGCATTCTCAAGACTGTATTTAAATGCTTATCGTTTTGATTTTTGAAGTAGTTTCTACCTTCCCTAAAACAAAATTAACTTATGGCACTTGTTACATAATTTAGCGTTGGGAAAATGCTTAATGCGTTTGATTTTTGAAGTAGTTTCTACCTCCATTGATTGGCGAAGATTGGAAAACGACTGATACGTTACTTCACTGTTATTGTTGGTGGTTTGTATGCCGTTTGCAACATGCAACTGAAAATCATGTTATGGGAGTGTGAAGTGTGCTATGAATATTTTTCTTTTAACATTTTTTTAACCTTCAATATTTTATTGGATAAAATTAACGGATTTAACGGATCAACATGAATTGCATTCAATAAAATGATAAATGTTAAAAATAGAGTGTTCCTAACATTCTTTTGGATTCTACTATTACTTTTTCTTTCCATTTAAATTGGTTTGATGATGTTGGCTTCAGACCTTGAAGTGTTTTCCTTAACTCAAGTTTAATTCTATCCATTGACAATTTGAGTGTGCTAGTTTAACTTCTCTCTTTTTTTTTTTAAAAAGTATTACTTGAAACTAATGTTTTGTAAAACAATTTCAAATGTTATATTAGAGCTGTTATTACAACTAAAATTCATGCCTAAATGAGATGCAAACCACATAGATCTTACTCGCTCACATATTCTCATTATGCTTGTCACCAAAACAATAAAGAGTGAAAGAGGACTGCACTGAATTCCTCTATTAAAAAGAGCCAATCTAACCAGAATCCGATAAGGTGTCGAATACGCCACATCAGATGAACATGTCTCAATATAGTCTGTAATTTCGATAGCTTAGAGCAAACTTTGTTGTGTTGCGGCATAACAGATTGATTGGATTGTTGCACGGTTTCCTTTACTTCAGAAAATGATACACTGATTTCATGGAAAATTTGTCAATTCTATTTGCCCACCAAACAAATTTATCACTCCGATCATAATGAATGGGATTTGAGCTATCTGTTGCCCTTCAAATGAGAGGAAAATATCATTCAAAATTTGCATATTCCATCCATCATGTTCCTCATTCAATAAATCTGCCACGAATTCCACCTCACCATTGGATGGTTTTATAGACTGCACTTTATGACCATGTTGGTACTGGAGCCGATTATCGTTCCAAATTCTAATATTTTAGCCATCGAAATACCACGTTCCGGCATGATCAATAACTTTGTGTCTTGCTTGTAGGATGCTTCTCCAAGTAAATCTTAGGTTATATAATATTGATATTTGAAGAAAATTATTTCCTGCAAAATTCGCCAACCTTGCTTAGCTAGCATTGCAAGATTGAACTCTCTTAGAGTTCAAAAAACCATTCTTCCATTATTCTTATCCTCACATAAATTATTCCAAGCAATTCAATGCACTTTTTATTCATTTTGTTTGCTTCACCACCAAAATTTACAAATCATGCTTTTGATGTGGTCGCAAAAGCTATCCGGAAGCTTTAAACAACTTATGACATAAGTAGGAACAGCTTGAACAACCGCTTTTATAAGGACCTCCCTTGTTGCAAAAGATACAAAGTTTCATTTCCATCCTTTTAGTTTCTTCTATACCATATCTTGGGCAAAGTTGGACACTTGTTGTTTTGACTTTCCTACAAAAGCCGATGAACCCAAGTATTTAGAGTGACATTCAACAGCCTTAAGTTGTATCCATCCTTGGAGTAATAATTGTTTCTCTTCAATGTCATTTTGGATGAATGGAATTTCTGATTTGTCCAAATCAAGGAGTTAACCGGGAGCAGCTTGATAGAGTTCAAGAGTTTTGTTAACCGATTGTGCATTCTGGGCAGAATCCCTACAAAAAAAGAGACTATCATCCACAAAAAATCAAGTCGTTGATGCAAGGAGCCCCTCTAACACGTGTCCGACATCGACACGACACTTGTAATTACACTGAATTATGTGATTTTTACAAATTATTAGCTGTGTCGGCGCGTCAGTGTCTGTGTCGTGTCTGGCGTCCGTGCTTCATAGGACCAAAAACATTTGAGGCTATTCAATTTCATCCCAATTAGAAATATATTATTGAAATTTGAAAAGCACCTATGATTGATGAATCTTGCAACATTCCCATTATGTGTTGCATCCAAGCATAATGCCTCTTCATCCTTTAATCCCACTTCCGATCCCCAGTCTGCATCAAGTGTTACAGGATATGCATGTCTATCATTGCCGGCACTACACAAAATCCTGTCATATAATTCTGAATTGGTTAAAATCTCCCCTGCATATTCACAGACAAAGGATCCCTTGGGCAAAATCTTCTAGTGTTCTAACGCCCCAGTGTGGAAATCGGGTAGTGCAACGAGTTTTAAGCTGTAAATTGCAGGTGTTCTTGATTCAATCCACACTGCATGTCACACCCATATTTCCTCTAGTACTCCTTTATAAACTTCCTAACCAGATGTCCCTTGTATGGTTCAGGTTTGGTCTCATTCTTAGTCCTCTCAATTGGGCACTCTTTACAATACACATAATGACGATGCTGGGGTTCCTTTACCATAGACATGCAATCTGTTAAAAACTTTTCACTCAGCAAACCTTGTGAAGTGTAAGCAAACTCTCCACCAGTTTCTTGAGAGCATGCACAAGGAACTGACAAACAAGGAAAAACAGCCGCCTGAACAATCGGAGCAGCAATCCTCATCCGCAATCCGAGCAAGTGAAATATTAACATTTGCACTTTCATACATTGTGTTACATGGAATGTAATTAAATTTTGGAAAATCCTCACTGTTGATTTCGTCTAATAATGATACTTTAATCTTGTTCTGATCACTTGACATATTTTTCCTCTGAATAGAAGGATGGCTAGGTCCATCAATTGGATCTTTACAACGACCTTCAGATGATGCTGCCCCAGGATAAATCTTTCTATCTCTAGCAGCCATGAATGCCTGCGAATTGGCTGTGAGCTTCATATCTTGCCTGGAAATTTGAGAGGGTTTCATAGTTTCCTGTTTAAAAGTCTTGGGTGGTATGCCAGTGTCTTCTACAGACAACACTTGTCTTGAGTTGTCAGCTAACAAAACCTGGTTGTCTATATCTACCAAGTAAAGTTTCTGTTTAGGTTTCTCTCCATCATGACAAGCTTTTCTCTTATGTTCTTCTTACTTTTAGAAAGAATATAATTAGGTGTCAGAAAGAAAAAAAAAACTGATCAACATAGACTCAAGATAGATAGTTGATAAAAAACAGAGGATTCAGGCACATGAAAATAAATGATGGCTACTATGAGTTTTTCTCCATTTTCGAATATACTTCTTCTTCTCTTTAATTCCGGGATCCTATCAAACACAAAGTTTATATGGTATAAAAATATCAAGTACATAATAGTTTACACATTGTGTGTGTCCTAACAGTGAAGCTAGTATGAATAAAAAATACTACTAGAATCAACAACATTCTTAATCAAGTGAAAGGGAGTGAAATAATGACAAAATTAAGATGATAAGATTTTGGAGTGAAAGTAACTGATGAAGATGAAAGGGATTTAAAGTTGGTGTTTTACCCAATTTTGATTTAGGATTACAAAATAAAATAATAATAAATGATCAATGATTGGCTATAGGATTAACTTCACCAAAAAAGTCATTTTCATGACTTCACAGTATAATTTTCCCTAAAACAATTCAATAAATAAATTTTGTTTTTTTTAAGGGAGTAAATGAATCTTGTTAATAACTTTGCATCAATATTATATTTTAAAAATATTTTTTTAAACAATTTGTTTTTGACAAAAAGATTTATTTTTTTAATCATGATTATCTCATTTACAACATTTTCTTTCTAATTTGAATGGTGGGGGCTAGACGTGTAAGCGGTTCGGACAAAACCGTCGAAACCGAAAGTCTAAACTGAACAAAACTGAAAAAATATCCGATTTTGTCTGGTTCGATTCAAAACCGAATCGAATCAATCTAAACCAACCTTGTTTGGTTCGGTTTTTGGTTTTTCATTTAGAGATCTAAAGAACCGATGAACCGAACCGATGGTAACTTCACTCTCCATTTTACTAATATTATCCTTCCTCACACATGTATGATCATCGATGGTTGAAATATTTGAGTTTGATGAATGGATCTTGGATGTATAAAATATAGAGAACATGAAAAAACACAATATGAAATACAAAGTTTCATGAAATGTTTTTTTGTATGATGTATATTGTATGTATGAAATACAAATTTGTGAGAATATGATTTTTTTTTAATTGTATTTTCAAATCTACCGATCCAAACCGATTTGTTAGGTCCGGTTCCTTTTTTGAAAAAGAGTGAAAACCGAAGCAACGAATATTTCATTAGTTCAGACATTTTTTTGACTGAAAACCGGTACAAACTGAACCGTTACACCCCTGGTGGGGGCTTCAAGTGAGATAGGAAAAGAAAATCTCTATAGAATGTTTATTGTCCATCAACAACTCTTTTCCATTAGTGGGACTAATTAGTTGAGTCTTTTTTTTTCTTTCTTCAAGTAGTTTAGTGACTATAAATTTACATTATAAGGTGAATAAGTGTTATGTTCCGGGTTTAAACCCGACTCTTGTGTATATTATGCAATGTATCTATCAACTGAGTTAAGTTCACACGATTAATTAGATCTCTATTTGCAAAAACAATCCGTTAAAAATGTTGGTAGAATTGTAACCAAAAAAATTGCTCAAAGAACTTCCTTCTAGAACATATAACGAGTACCAAAGGATTTACCAAAAGACAATTGCTTTTGTGACATTCAGAAGTTCTTAACAACACGAGTAAATTACTAAAATACTCCAAGTGGGAGTTAACTACCATTAGGTTATAACTAGAAACCCAGTGGCAGTTAACTGCCGTCGGGTTTTTTTGTCTTTTACTTGTGTTCCTAGGATATTTTGAATGTCAGAAAAGCAACACTCGTACCAAAATAATGGTAGTTCATGAAATGGGCCTCCATATCCATAAATATGACAATTGCTTTTCTGACTTTCATTACTTCCTAAAAACACAAGTAAAAGACTAAAATACCTCCAGCGGTAGTTAACTACCGCTGGCTTATAACTAACAAATACGCCGGCAGTTAACTGCCGTTGGGTTTGTTAGTCATTTACTTGTGTTACTAAGACACAATGAATGTCAAAAAAGCAATCTTCCATAAATATACCCTAGGTATAACGATGGTTGGTCAATATGCATCTTAAAATTGTTCACATTTTCTTTTATAAAAAAAAGAAAAGAAAAAAAACTGATTGAAAGTTATGACTCGATTGAAGTTTACACAAAAAAATCGATTGAAACTTACAACCGACCAATTGAACAATTTGAGACGCCTATTATACAACCGTGGGTATAATTGTCAAGCAACTATGACTATTCCAAACCATTTGGTGACAATGAGACGTCTTTTAATTGCCGGAGATGTTAGGTTGCCAATTCATTCCTATGAAACCTAACACTTTTTAAAATTCAACTCTCATACTCTCTTTGAATCTAAATAATTTAATTTGAATCAAACCTCCATCAATTTAAGCTCTAAACTACTACTGTCACTCCAATTTAATTCATAAAAATATATAAGTATAATAAGTAGTCTCTAATGTATATAAAATTTGTCAATTTAGTCCACAATATTTTAATAGTAGAGATTAAATAGACGTATTTTTTTTGGAGAGATGTAGTTTGTATTGTTTAGGAACTAGATTGGAGAGAAAGCGGTAGTCCGATAACTAAATGTATGATTTATTCATTCTTAGTCACACTACATTGAGACTTTTAATATCCTCTATCAGTAAAACACAAAATGATAGTTTATATGAAGAGAAAAAAAAAATACACACACATCAAATTATAGCATCAATCGATATTAGTTAGAACTCCAATGATGGACCGAACGATTTTAAGTGAAAGGGGAATATTGTAGTTTTTAATGGGACAACAGAAAATAATAATTAATATATGTTCCCTCACAACACAATTTATCAAATAACATGTATGATGCAAAGGGGTTGAAGGTTATAATTATACATCACCTAAAGAATAAGAATATAGTAATGTATGTTCCCTCACAAATGTTTAAAAATGGTATCTCCAATGTTGTGGGTAGGTAGGATTTAAAATATTTGTCTTGAAGTTGAACTTTTTTCTAGATCTCTCCTCAAGTTGCGCTGCTTAATTTTCTTCTTAAGAAAAAACCAGACAAGGAAAAATTGTACAACTTAATAAAAAAGGGAAAATAATATAAAACCATAAGCAAAAACACAAACAATACAACTTATTTATAGGTAATAAGCAAAAAATTACTCATGCTCTTGCACTTCATGCCTTATACAACTAAAGTAAAAGCCAAAACAAAATATATAATTAATTAGCTTATATATCTTCTAATTACCTTTATGTTTTTTAAATCCAAAGCACATTGAAACATAGAACACAAAACATAGAACACTTCAAAAGTAAAGCGAATTCTTCACTTTGCTAATGATAATAAAACCAAATTCTTATGGTTCAACATCAAACTCATGTTGTTCATTTTCCAACTCCTCTTGGTTCTTGTAACCATTGTAGTTGCCATGGTTATTCTGGTACTCATTGTTGTTACCATAGTTATTATTATTGTTGTACCAGTTATTATTGTTGTTCACTTCTCTAGATGAATCACCATACATTGTTGGATTGTATTTTTCATAGTTAACATCATAGAAATATTTTCCACCTTCCAAAAATCTTGTGTCACTCATCCCTTGTTTCTCACCATTGTACCTGTTATTCTGAGCATTATAATTATTATAATTACTGTTGTGGAATGATCTTTCATTTGCAGCATTGTTGTTGTTGAAGTAGTACTCTTGGTTGTTGTTTTGTTTTTCCATCATGGAGTTGTAACCTTCTTCATTGTACTTTGTGTCACTCAACTCATTTTGGTTATTTCCAAAAGTGTCTTTGTTGTAATACTTTGTGTTATATGCATCATTGTTGTAGTACTTGTTGTAGTTGGGGTAATTGCTTGTTTCTTCAAAGTTAGAATTGGTGGTGGATGTCGTGGCGGCGGTGGAAGGAAGGTGATCAGAGTCATGGCCATATAAACCATAGCTATTTTGTGTTTGAGGGATGAAAGGTGGTTGCTCCTCTGGTTTGTTTGTAACTGGGGATTCTTCTTTGTTGGGAACTTTTGTTTCTTTGTTGAAATGAGTGACTTTGCTGAAGAATTCACTCTCTCTGGCTATAGTTTGTAGAGGCAACAAAAGAGTTGTTAAGAGGAGGAAAAAGATGTAGTTTGAGAATGTGGCCATTGTGAAATAGGAAGAGGGATTTGGTTTTGAAGTAGGTATAGTGATGCAAAGGTGTGCTTGTCTCAAGTGTCTTTTATAGAGCATTCTCTTAAACCTTGCCTTTCTTTTCCTCTCTCCTTTAAATTTTTTCCACAAATTAGGTGTGAAATTGTACCAATGGAGTCAAGTTAGATGTCCGTGGTCCCTCTACAAGAGAAGCTTTTGCTTATTTAAATGGATATTTCTCCATACTAATTAAATATAATAAGTTATCATTAACAGATAATTGCGTATCTTAAAGATATATAACCATAAATTTAATTTTGGTTATCGTTCCGAGGATGTATCTAGAATCGTGAACCCTGACTTCAAAAAAAGGAAACAACTCTTTCTCTTTTTTTTTGTTAAAGAAATGGTTTATAAACATAAAATTGTTGATGTCAAATATAATGTCATTTAATTTTTGTACATTTTTAAAATGCACGTAAATTATAGAAGATGTAAAATATATAAAGTAGATAAAAATCAACACATATGATGCTACAAACGACGTCCTGTATTTTGATGTTCAAATATCAATTGTTTTATACATAATTGAGAACTCTATGCTGATCATGTATATCATTCTAATTAATTTCTAATCTTGTTGTACAAATGTTTAGTTATTTGATTGATTCATAGCTTTCTTGCAGCCGTATCCAAAGATAGCTATGCATTTAATCAGAGTATTTCATTTTTCCTTTGTTGCAAGCAAAGCCACATTGTTGATTGGTAGTTGCACCACAGATGATGATGCAGCCATTGCATTCATAGGTTGTAGTTTTGCTGTTGTTGGATTCCAGTACAAGTAAACTTTTCTATCTAATCTACATTCATATCCAGCGGCCCATAAATTACCTCACTAAAGTATATTAATTGTGCTATCAAATGTCATAAAGGATATCTAAAATGATAGGAGTACCCAACTCTATTCACTTCAAGAGTTTTCTTTAGCAAATAATTTTGGGTCATTCAAATGTAAAGTATATTCTAGGAAGGGTAAGCAAAAAATTGATTAACAAAAATTAATGTATTTTGTTTAAAATTTGTACTAAATACATCAACTTATGTTGATCCATTTTTGCTTATATTTTAGGACGGAGGGAGTACGAAATTACAAAGTTGAAGAAACTTTGCCCTTAAAAT
>Ga0315915_1000603_pt1 | contig 38420 bp, 21 predicted proteins | sample MpolbnodulesMG_FD_207738 | JGI IMG/M metagenome (GOLD analysis project Ga0315915, IMG submission 207738) | Medicago polymorpha root nodule microbial communities from Los Angeles, California, United States - branched nodules | ecosystem: Host-associated > Plants > Roots > Nodule | place: USA...
CGACTAGATTTGACAGAGGGATTAATTTGATCGATGTTTGTTAAATTCAGGAACTTATTAGCTATTTAAAAGAAAATTGAAGATAAAATTGACTGGTGCATACAAATTCAAGAATGAAATGGCCTATTCACTCATATTTTTGTGTGTGGAGATTTTTTTTCTCTCCATTTTATCAATATTTGACATTTTATGGAATCTAGTTTCACATCACATGTAATACAAACACCCCCAAATATCATAGGTGTGTGACTTGCAAGTACATCTTCGCATTACTTTCTACCTTCAATTGAACTGAAGGCCTCACTCTCATCAACTCTCCCTCAACATAACTAACCATATCATCCCCTTCACATAGATTGCTTGGATCGAATGCCATCACAATTACTATCCTTTCACAACATATGTATAAAAATACCAATGTACTTACGCGTATGCCTTGCAAATTCCGAAATTACTCCGGTATAGTTTTTTTTATTTATTTTAAAGTTCACAGAGCCACGGTGCCCATTGTCTCTACGTACCGTCGTATCTATCAGACATGTTTTTCTACCTTTTGTAGTTTTTAATACACATTTAAGAATGAAATAATACATAAATTTTATTCTACATCTGATACATTTTGCAAAATAAATCAAAACAAAAAATTTAGATTTCCTGAATTTTAAGAATCAAGGAGAATGGAATAAAATATTTTGTTCAATTGGCACGTCAAACTCGCCTTGTTCATTGGCTTTTAATGCAACTATATTTTATGATTCTTCTTGGTGGCGGTCGGTGTGTAGGATTCGTGAGGGGTGGGGGAGGGTGTTGCGAGGTGGTTTGATGAGAACATTCGTAGGGTAGTGGATGATGGTAGGAATACGTTACTTTGGTATGATAGCTGGGTTGGAGAAATTCCTTTGCGGTTTAAATTTCCCCGCCTTTTTGATCTTGCTGTCGGTAATGAGAGTTCAGTGGAGGATATGTGGAGGCTCGGGTGGGCGATTGGCAGTGGGGGGTGGGAGTGGTGGCGTAGGTTATTGGCGTGGGAGGAGGAGAGTGTGAGGGAGTGCTCTGTGTTACTTAATAATGTTGTGTTGCAGGATAATACTCATGATACTTAGAGATGGCTGCTAGACCCCTCTCATGGTTATACGGTGCGGGAAGCATACCGCTTTCTCACTAACAACGGTAATCATGTAGATAAGACTCTTATTGATGACGTCTAGCATAAACATGTTCCTACAAAAGTCTCTCTGTTTGTGTGGTGCCTCTTTCGCAACAGAATTCCAACTAAAGACAATTTGGTCTGGCGGCGTGCCCTTCAGGTTCAGGACTCGGTTTGTGTGGCAGGGTGTGGGGAACCAAAATCCGCGACTCATTTGTTTTTAGATTATGACACTTTCAGTTCGCTTTGGGCTCAAGTGTTGCTTTGGTTGGGTATTTCTTCGGTCCTTTCAGGTGACATTCGACATCATTACACTCAATTTACGAATATGGCTGGCTTGCCTAGAGTCACTCACTCATTCCTGAGAATTATTTGGTTTGCTTCTGTTTGGGCTATTTGGAAGGAAAGGAACAACCATGTATTCCAAAATACGGTCTCTGATTCTTCTATTATAGCTGAAAAGGTTAAATTGAATTCTTTCTTGTGGCTGAAATCTAAACAGTCAATTTTTATCTATAGTTATCACGATTGGTGGAAACATCCACTACTTTGTATGGGTGTTCAGGTGTAATTTGCTTTAGTTTTTTTTATGGTGTTTTCGGAATTATACCACCTGGATGTTGTAAATATTTTTGGTTGATTTACCTTTTATATGTCTTGTGCAACGTAAATTAACTTTGTTTATATTATAACTTTGTCACCATCATCATATCGAACTGTGTACCATCCAAAATCTTTGGCATAATCAATTACCTTACCCGAAAAATAACGTCCCTTACACAATATTTCAATATCCCTTCCCTCCCCAGAAACCATTCGCCAAACTCCAAATTCATATGACTATCGATTTCGCTCACGTTACCGAAAGAAAGAACCCTGCTACCACCATTTGAAGAAGCATTTGACTCCTGCTTCATTCCTTTGCCTTCTTCCATTTGAACAGAAACCTACAGAAAAAAGAAGAAGATATAATCTATCAAAGAACTGAACAAATCACATAAAAAAAATGGTGCCTAAAAAATCAACATGAGATATTTTGATTTAATTAAAATTGAGTTTGAATCAGTGAGAGAGTAGCATAATACTCGACACGATTCACGAACCTTGCGAATGAATTGCAGTGTTCTCTATCAAAGTCTTTCATTTATAGACTTCAAAATCAATATCTTTTTTTTTGGTCAAGCCAAAATCAATATTTAAATACCCTAAAAAATCAACATTTAATTAAAAAATAATTTAATATTTATTCTTTGACTTATTTTAACTGGTAAAATAAAGGGTTAAATAAGTTTTTCGTCCTTATAAATATAGCGAATTTTGATTTTAGTCCCTAAAAAATTAAACTGAATGTTTTCATCCACACAAATTTTTTTATTTTGTTTTTCGTCCTTAATGGCCATTTTATGTTCATATAAATGGCAAAATTATAACTCTTTTATGTTCAAATTGTATCCATGTTATGTCCGTTTAATTTTATAGGGACTAAAATCAAAATTCGTTATATTTATAGTGACGAAAAACTTATTTAACCCTAAAATAAATTAATATAAGTATTTTACTTTCCTATTATGAATTTGGTGAATCATGGAATTAGGGGTTGTTTCGTTTCAAAAGATTTATTTTTAATCACAAATATTTATTTTTAAAATAATTTAATGCAAGTATTTTACTTTCCTACTATGAATTTGGTGAATCATGGAATTAGGGGTTGTTTCCTTTCATAAGATTTCTTTTTCACTCGTGCGTCCGTCTTCTTGCTTTTTTTTTTATTGCGCTAACGCGTGTACATTATCAATGATATTTTATAGAAATTTTGCGTGTAAATTACAAACTATACTTTTTATAAAAAAAATTAAATAGATTAAAATTATAAGTATAGATATTTGTGATTTTCAAATATAACAAATTCAACAAACCATATATATCTTTTGCAATAACAATAGTAATGTAACAAACTCAACAAACCATATTTATCTTTTTACATCAATAATATAATAAATATAACAAAAATTCTTATTGTTTTTAATAACACCAACACTATAACATTATTATAGGAAAAATTTGTTTAATGGTATAATGATTTATAAAAAAAATTAAATTGTCGGTGGTATTAAAAATTAAAAATTTATATTTATTTTTTTGAAAGAGAGATTTATATTATACTTGTTAAATTATTGTTTTCATTGAAAAAGATAAACATGATTTTTTGGGTTTGTAACAATTTCAAAGTTACAAATATATTTTTTTGAATAAGAAAGTCACAAATATTGATACTTATGATTTTAATCAAAATCAAAATTTCATATAAAATATCATTCATAATTTACGTGCGTTAGCGCAATAAAAAGAGCAGAAAGACTGACACGAGAGTATCTTTTTGCTAGTCATTTTAAAGTATTATTTTAATTTTTTTACTTTAAGTATTTAAATGATATAAGTATATATTTATAATTTTTATTGAAAAATAAAAAAAATCTTAAACAAAATAAATAGCTTTTGACTAAATTATGATATACGTTTCATTTTCTATTTCTTTGCATTAATTTTTTGAAAAACATTGACCAGAGGTGTATTCAGTTTATTTCTGATTAAAAAAAAAAACACATTTTTAGTCCTTTCTAATTTTTGTTTATGTTCATGTATTTTCTTAAAAAATATTAAAAGAATGAGAAAGCAATTTGAAATAATATACAAAATTTCCTTAAAAAAATACACTATGTATATAATAAAATGAATTATATATGACATTTTTAAAGTTTTGATAAAATTCATGTAAGTTTTTTTCTTGACTATATATATGTGTGTGTGAGGATATATACTATAAGAATGGTTATCTTATATGAGAATGATGAGAATAGTTATCAACCGTTAAATCAAAAATAGATGGTTGAGATTTAAAACAACGTGTTCTTGAAATTTTATATATATTCGGTGGCGGAGCCAAATTTTTATGAAGGGGCCATAATTTTAAGATATAAAATATATTGTGACAAAAATAATTACAATTAAAGTTGCAGTCAAGTGGTTCGTTTGTTTCTATGTTGCTTCCTAACCATGGTTTGATACTTGCATTTTACAATGTTTTTATTGCATTTTTCGTTTAAAAAATACAAAAAATACAAGTCAAAGTTAAAGATTTACAAAAAAAGAATTGAACACAGGACCTATCATTGGAAGGTGAGGCGCTTCACGACTTTTCTAGAGTGTAAAGACAGTGTTTGTAATGCAAACGTTAATATATATAACATAACATTTAGTGAAGAATGTGTACATATACCTATTAAAAATGATATATATTTTTTTAAACATTAGGGAGGTCATGGCACCCCCCGCAACCCCGGCTCCGCCTCTATATATATATTTGGTGTATATTTTTCAATATCTCTTGGAAACTCCCACCTAAAAATCAAATTTTGAGCTGACATTTTACAGACTTGATAACAGTCAGTCATATAGTGTTTTTGGCATTGTTTAGGAATCAATTTAGAGTCATTCTAGCAAATTTTCCTTAATTTTGGTTAAGTTTTTGTAAATAAATTGATGGATGAGTATGAAAGGGCAATTATAAGCACATGACCTTGAACCATATCAAACCAGACAACTTTATGGTAATGTTATTCTTTTAAAAAAGAATATCAAAGTGAATTCTTGAGGTATAGTCACCACGAACATTTCCACGAGGAGAAATGAGACAAGAGATATGAATTGATAACTATTGCCTCATGCATGATGCATGCCATGAGCAGCGCGCCGTGCATCCAAGAAGGAAGATCAAGAGTACAACAATTGCCTCATGTCTAGATAAATAGTCCATAAATGCTTACCCCTTTCATGTTTACTCCATGTTTTGACCCTCTACGCATTAACCGACCATGATTCAACCCTCCAACAGCTCTAAGGTCATGGCGTTAAAGAAAACATTTTAATGTCAAGGACTATGTTAACTAACAAGGGGAGCAGTCAGTGACTATTGTATCTGCTCACTACACATTCAAAGATGAAAATGACTAGCTTCAACTGACATTTGTTGTCTTTCCTCTTTGGTCATTTCATTAATGGGGTAATAGTCATTTTGGTTATTGAATATGTAACAAGTAGTCATAATAGTCGTTCATTATATCGAAATTGAAAATAGTATCTGATTGTGCACTATGTTAGTCAAAATAGTCATTTACGTTAAAACGCTTCATTAACATTGTCATATTAATCCTTCTATATACTTACTTATTGTCATATCAGTCCATGTAAATAATTACAATAATTACTTACTGGTAGGGGAGCTCAGAACCAAACCGATATAAAACCGCAAACCGATCCAAAAAATTGAAGACCGCAAAAAAACCAATATTTTTGGATATGTTTGGGTCATCTATAGTAAGAACCGACTGGCTCGATTTGGTTTTCGGTTCATAACTTATAAACCGGACCGATCCGCATTTATTATAAAGTAACCAGACTCTTGTACTACTCTAGATCGGTCCATTACCCTTTGTTGACATAAACTCTTCAGTTCACTTACCAATGCAACCACCAAGCAGTGTGTCTAATTCCTTCTTTTTGTTATACTCACCAATGAAAATCCAAACAGTACCTCATCCCTCTTCTCTCCTCTCCCCTTGCAATGCATCGCCCACTAGTGCCGCCACCGCACCGCTGATTCCTTCATCGTCTTCGGCAAGCATCACCAACAATCCTCTCATCAGCTCCGATTCTCCTTCTATCGGTCTTCAGGTAATATTTTCGTGTATACTCATTACTACTCTGATATTTTTTTTCTTTCTCTTCAGTCACTGAATGAATTAGATTAGAAAGAATGGGTTTTTGGTCCAGTTTGTGAAAATCCAGGATCAAAGTGTGCTACTATCTCATTTAAAGTTGTCTTCTTTGTGAAAACTCTTTAAATTGCAATAGAAATTCTGCATAATACATATTAAATTTTAAAAATGTTGATTTTAAATTGCAGTAGAAATTCTACATTATACTTTTTAAACTGCCTTTCGATTTTTGCTTTGATTTTGGCTTTGCAGTGAAAAGATTGAGAATGTTGTACTTCTGATTTAATCTTTTGCTAGATGGACCACTAAATTTTGGATTTTGGCTAGATGGACTACTAAATTTTGGATTTTGGCTGGATGGACTAATTAATTATGAATTTTGTTTTACTTGATGATAATTGTTGAAACTTTCTGATTTTGGTTTAAGTATTGTTTCTAATCAAATTAGACAAGATGGTTTGTTTCTTACTTTTGTTGTACTCCTTATGTTACTCAGGTGGTTTTGGTTAGTTAAGGTTATGATGGTACTAAGGTTATGGAGCTGGTTTGATGACAATACTAGGAGGGTGGTAGGTAATGGTCGAAATACTTTCCTTTTGACTGATAATTGGTTGGGTGGAGCTCCTTTAAGGCTTCAGTTCAGCCGCCTTTATGAGTTATCAGTGCATAAGGAGTGTTTAGTGGAGGATATGTCAAGATTGGGGTGGGAGGAAGGAGGAAATGTGTGGGGGTGGAGGAGACGTATGTTGGCGTGGGAGGAGGAGAGTGTGAGGGAGTGCTCTGCTTTGTTAAATAATGTTATTTTGCAGGATAATATTCAAGATTCGTGGAAATGGCTTCTAGATCCTTTACACGGCTACTCGGTTCGTGGGACTTATCGTTTTCTCACATCTGGTGACGACCTGGTGGTTGGTGGCGCAAATAACAATGTTTGTCATAAGTTAGTTCCTTCTAAAGTTTCTCTTTTTGCTTGGCGTGTACTTCAAAACAAAATTCTGACAAGATTAAACTTGGTGAGAAGCCATGTGCTTCAACCTAACGACAACTTGTGTGTCGGAGGGTGTGGTACCATCGAGACGGTGGATCATCTTTTCATTGGTTGCGATATTTTTGACACTGTTTGGTACTTAGTCTGTCATTAGCTTGACATTTCTTTTGTTTGTCCAGGATGGGTTAATGATCACTATCTTCACTTTATTAATTTGGCGGGTGTACCGCGATCTTCATATTTATATCTTAAGGTTATTTGGCTTGCTTCTGCTTGGGCAATTTGGAAGGAAAGAGACAACCGTGTCTTCAAAAATACAGTAATCGATCCTAACAATATTCTGGAAAAAGTGAAGTTGAATTTTTTTTATGGTTATCTTCGGATCACACTCCTATTGCTTTTGGTTTTCATGATTGGTGGAGACACACCCACTCCTTTGTATGGGTGTCATGTAATTTTGTTATTAGTTTTTTGGTGGCGGCAACCTCATGTTAGGTGCCTTGACTGTGTAACAGATATTGTGTGATTCATCACTTTTAGCACAGCTTGTGCGGGGTGAATCACTTTTCGTTTGAGCAATATGTTCCATTTTGATTTGTTAAAAAAAAATTTGATCTTTGATCTTGTGCTGTTATTTTGTTTGTTTTGTTGACCGGTTATTTGTCTTTTGTGATCAAAATGATAAGGCGTTTGGTCCTTAATATTTTTTTTGTCAAGTAGCCTAGTGGTTAGATTCACACACATTATATGTGCAGAAGTGGGAGTGGAGAATCTGGGGTTCGAACCCCTGCCATGCACAAATTATCCCTGGTAGCTACCAGCTGAACTACACTTACGGAACCAACATTTGTTTCTTTATTTATGATTTAATTGACACATTCTGCATAATGCTTATATATTGCATATCTATGCAATATAATATATTTGTTTGCACCAACTTATATGCATCCAGTATAATATATGAAAACAAGTCCTACAGCTTATATAATTACGAAAGACTTGTCCAAAACAAAATATAATTACGAAAGAATTTGCTACAACCTAGTATATGAAAGAAAAAAGAAATAACTACAGCCTATACTCTCTCAAAAAAAAAGAAAAAGACTACAGCCTATATGAAATCGTACTTGGAATTATATATGTATGCAGCTAAAAAAAAATCTACCGTCAAAATTATTTTTAATATGAACATTATTATCACTTATTTATGTTATGGATAACCGAAAATCGATCCAAATTAAACCGCGTTAAATTGGATCAGTTCGGTTTGATTTTTTTTAAGCACCAACCAAACGGAGCCGAACCGCATATATTATAATTTTTTGGATCAGATAACTTTTTGCCTCATAACCGAGTCGAACCGCACCGCGAACACTCCTACTTACTGGCATATCACTCCCCTACAAAAAGGAATAAATGTCAGCATTGATTGACTGTTTTAATATCAGAGACTATTTTGACTAATGAATTGCTCAATCATGGACTATTTTAAAATTTTGATACATCGAAGAACTATTGTGCATATTCATTACACGTGCATGGACCAAAATGACTATTATCCCTTTCATTGATCTATAAAAAAAACAAGGATATGTGCACAAACAGGGGTGGCCCTGAAGGTGGGCGGGAGGGGCGGCAGTCCAGAGTACCATTTTTTTAGGGGCACCAAAATTATTATTATTATTACCTAGTAGTTAGTTTAGTATTATATAGATATAATTTTTTTTAATTGTCTTTGTGTAATTTTTTTAAATATCTGTGTAATTCTATTGAAAAAATATTGTTAAAGAGCTTTGATTATAAATAAATTTTTATTAAGTAAAAATGCAAGAAGAAAAATATTAGAATAATTAAAAGGATAAAATTTTATTGTTTCGTCCAGAACAACAAAAATCTTAGGATCGGCCTTAAGTACAAATATCATCATTCTCATATATCTTACCCTAATGACTTAGTATTTACACTAATTAGAGAAAAATTAATGGATTTTCTATTATTCCAAGTTAATAAGTGTCGTAAATTTGACGCTTATGAACTCTCTACGACATAGAACTTAATTTGTTTGACATCAAACAAAAGTCTTATAAAAAAGTATTTCAAAACATGGTTCAAATATTTTTAGAGCATAAATGACATTCAAGATTTGTAAGCAATCAGACACTTTTAATTTCAATTTCAAATGAACATTTTCAAATCTGTCAATTTCTTACTTTATTTTGTATATCTATGTCTGCAGTACACAAATTTTTTAATTAAAGTCTCTTGTTAGTCAATCTAGTTTTCATTTGTTTTCTTTGTTTTGATTTTGGGATTGTGATCCAACACTTTTCTTCCCAGATTTACTACTAGATTTCTTATCTTTTCGAATAACCCTTTGTGCCAATGTCTTGAGAGAAATTGTAGCATCCAAAGGACGAATAACTTCCTTCAACTCCTGCCAATCAAGATCTTCTAAGTCACCATCTTCATATTGAACCTTGTACCACCCAGATTCTTTGTCATAGTCGATTACTTTACCCGAGTAATACTTTTCCCTAAACAGTTTTTGAACATTCCTCCCTACAAACCAATCACCTAAATCCAAATTTCCATGAGTTTCAACCGCACTTGAAGCGTCACGGGACGGGACAACACCGCTACCATCGGGGACTATTGCAGGCGCCCCGTTAATTACAATAGCAGACTCTCCAGGGATCTCATATATCCCTGTTGCAAAAGCATTTGATTCCTGCTTATTTCCTTTGTCTGATTCCATTTTGAATAAAAACCTAAAACAAAACATAAAAACAATCAATTTATTATGAAAAGACATGATCTTATGTCTAAGCGAGATTTTAACATAATCAATCAAAGAATCGAACAAATCACATAAGAAATTTTGCGTGCCTAAAAAATAAACATGAGACATCTTGACTTAATTAAATTTGAGTTTGAAATAAGGTGACATGTCGTAGTCGATTTTTATTAGTAGTGCTAGTAATTGAGGCAAATGTAATTCTAATCAAAAACACGTTTAAACACCATAGCATGTTAAAGAATGATCAAAATAAATTTTATGAGAGAGAATACCCAAGACAAACCTTGCGATGTAACTGCAGTGTTCTGCTGTATGTTTACCCATTTTCCCCTACCAAAGTGTGTTACTTTTATAGCCTAAACAAAATCATTCTTTATTAATTACAGAAATAATATAATAATTTTTCTTTGACTGGAAAAATAGTTTTATATTAAGTTTTCCTTTTAAGCTATTTTCTTTCCTTCCTTCTAAAAATAAATAAAAGCTATTTTCTTTCCTATAATCAATTTAGTAAATCGGTGGATGCGCAGGCGTTGTTTCGTTTCAAGAAATATTTTTTTTTAATTACAAAATCTTTGTGATGATTATAAAGTAGTATTATTTTAATTTTTTACTTTAAATATTTAAAAGAAATAATTTAATATTTTATAATTGTTACTTTTTTGAAGGAATTTTATACTACCTTCGTCCCTATATATAAGACTCTTTTGCTAAAATTACGGGAATTAAGAAACTGGATATTTGTATTAAAGTTGTTTGTAATTACTATTGTTTGTACAATTTTATCCTTAAGAGGGAGAATTAGTTTATGTTTTCCATATGCTATTTATTGCTGATTGAAGAAAAAGATGTATAATAAATAGGGGCATATATGTAAAGAAATAATTAATGTAGTTGGAAATAGCAAATGAGTCTTATAAAAAGGGACAAAATATTTTCTCAAAAGAGTCTTATAATTAGGGACGGAAGTAGTAATTTTTATTGAAAACTAACAAGATTTCTTTTAAAAATAAAATAAAAACCTTTTTATTAAAATATATTATACGTTTTCATTTCTTATTTATTTATAATAAATAACTTTGACCAAGTACTTGATTTCTTTTTTTTTTTTTGGGTACAAAGTACTTGATTTCTTATTTAAATAAATTAAATTAAATTTTCACTATTTCAATCTTCGTGAATTTACCTCAGTTGGTAAGGACATTGTATTACATATGAAAAAGTTGGGGTTCAAACTACGGACATCACACTTATTCACCTTAAAAAGGTAAATTTCTATTCATAGTTTTGTCAAGAAAAAAAAAAGTAAATTAGAATTTTGATTTAATATTTTTTTTTTTAATTTGTGCATAGGCTTTAAAATGCCCAAGATATGACTTATATTGGAGTAAACCGTCATTTTTCGTCTCTAAAGTGTCAACAGCAGACAATCAAGTTCTTGGATTAATTGAAATGATTAAAAAAAACTCTCATTGTTAAATATGATAGTCAATTTATTTTCTCCGGTCCTTTTTTATAAAAGATAAATTTGTCAACTAAATTGATGTATTTGATTCGTAACATAGACCAAATACTTTTGATAATTTATTTACTGTATTTCTTATAAAAAGGACGGGGGTATTAACTTCAAAGTCAAAGTCATGACATAAAAGAAAGACCAAATATTGTATTTCCAATGTTTAAATCTTCTCTATTGAATAATGAAGGTTTGTTTCAATAAGAGTTATAGTACTTCTCATGATCCAAAGCCATATTTTTTCATTTAGAATCTTTTCTCTCTCACACTGTTAGGTCCTTAGCCAAGAGACCGAACTCTAATGACAATTGAACATAGTGAAACACATAAAAATGAGATGTTTGATTTGAATTTTTAAAATCTTTGTGAAAACTTAGTTTATAAACGTTTCCTTGGAAAGTGAAATGTGTTTTTGAAATCTATTTTATAAAAATTATATAACTGAGGAGGTTAAATAAAAGAGTTTAGGGGGAAAAAGATCAAGACCAAAGATTTATACTGGTTTATTATCAACTTGATAGCCAGTTATATACAGTCCCTTCAACTTCAAGTATATATTGTGTCAACATGCCTATACTCTAGTCTTCTAAAAATTGTTGGCTTATTACAGTCGAGCCTTTTGAAGATTTACACAACTGCTAGGTAGGTTACAATTTTACAAAGTGTTTTTCACATACAAATATTTAGATTTTCAAATACAATTGAAAACAACTTTCAAAATAAAGAATTTAGATTTTCAACTCCGCTCAATGACTATTACAATTTCTCTTGGTTTTAATATATATAGTAAAACGTCGGATACAACATGAAAGTAAAACCATATCCAATACGAACCATTGATTCACAACTTCCACATGCTGAGTCGACACAATACTTTATGAAGCTAATCACAGTAACAAATAACAATTATAGCTTGCATCTGGATTTTTTTGTATCATACTGGTTTTGGCATCTATGGACTTTGCACAAGTTTGAACATTTCATGGTAATGTTAGGATGATATTGATATTAAATTGCAGTTTAGAGGGAATAAATTGAAAGCTAGTGGTTAAATAGAAACCATTTAAAGGACACATCATCTATTGAAACCACATTAATCAAAGGACACTATTTGAGAATGTTAGAGTCAAAAGAATTTGATAATTGGGTCATGTTAAGGCACTTGTTAAGGAGTATAGTTTTGACAATCACAAGATATATCATAATTAATTTTGAATGTTGCCCCAAAATCATGAAGTTGTTTAACATGCTCAAAGTTTGAACTTCATATGGATTCAAAGGTGGTGGCTACTGCAGGGTACAGATTGGTGGAGCGTCATCAAGCTTTAGGAATTGGATTGGGAGGTTAGATTTTGCATACCATAAAGCAAACTCTTGTGTTGATGCTTTGGCTAATGAAGGATGTAATAGTGGTTTGTCTTTGATTATTCTTGAGCTTTATCCGGCTCAATTTAGACTTTTTTTTTGGAGAGAAGCTCAATTTATATGCTCAGTGTAATAGTGACTACTCGTTTGATTTTTATATGCACAAAATGTTAAATGGAGGAAATTATTTTACAATATGTACCTTGCTATAATGATGTTAATCTATGTTCTCCAATATATAGTACAAAACTGATCATTTGAGAGGCAAAAAATAAAGTTATTGAAGCTCAATGATTTCAGATGAGAAAAATAAAGTTTTTACAAATAACAGTCTTACGTAGTACAACACAATCTTACATTTTTTGAGAGGTACAACAGAGTCTTACTTGTATAATTGGTATAAAATTTATTCAATATAAATGATAGATTTTTAAAACAGAAAATTTAGATTTCCTGAATTTATAAGAATCAAGTTAAATGGTATAAATATTGTGTATATTACATTGGCACTTCAAACTCTGCCTTATTCATTAGCTTTTGATTTAAAATTTATAATACACATCATACAATGAGAGATATCTAGGAAAAACTTCTTCTAAATAGATCAACATTTATTAATTTTTTCTTTTTGACAAGATTTGTGTCATATCTTAAACAATTATATTTGCGAATTCTACTCTGGATAGGTGATCACCATATCAATTTTTTTTTTTAAAGAACCATATCAAATATTGTTGATGCCATTATACCAATTTAATTCCCCGGTTACAACATAATATCAATCACTATAGCAACAAATTTTTCTAGGGAAGAAATCGTCCCTATCTACTAAACCACATTAATCCTATTGCTACTGCTACAAATACAACAATATTTTTTTAGACCACCTCATCAGCACCAAATTGTTCTTCAGCTGATCATTTTCAAATCTATCAATTCCTTGCTTTATAATTGACATATCTATCTACAAAACCCCAAATTTTCAATTAAATCTTCTTGCTAACGAAATACAGTCAATGTAATTTCCTTTTTTTTTCTTTTTCTTTTTGGTTTTATTTGGGAATTTGGCAAAGGAGCACCATTCTTCCCAGATCTATGAGTAGATTTCTTAATTGAACCTATTATTAAAGTGTGAGACTCATCTTGACTTAAGCCAATAAGAAATTGAATGTTTTTACAAAAGTTATTTTAATTTGCCAGCAAAATAAACATCGGACACATTGCTCGACTTTTCATTGTGTTCATTTAATAGACACTTAAGAATGAAATCAAACATGCTTTTTTAGAAACTCACATATATGTGGAGGAGCTTAATTCAAACTCTGATACCTAACAATTTCGACATTATTGTTAGTTGAACTAGAAATTTTGGACCAAACATCAATTTTATTTTACAGCAATGCTATTTAGAGCGATACAAATCATTCCGACGGATTCCCAAAGATTTGACAGCCGTTGGATTTGTTTTCTTTATTGGAATACATGGGTTATTGAAAAAAGGAGGTGGTGCCCACATGATTATTTTGCACTATCGGGATAATCTTGTGACATTTGTTTTCGGGAACTCTAGCATTTTCCTTTATTTTATTCTAATAAAGCCTCTTATTTCAGTCTAACGACTTATGTATTCCATCAAAAAAAGTGTCTAACGATTGCCGCAAATTCGAGATCAATTCAAAATAGTGTTATTCGTTACAAACATCAACCCTCTTTTTTAGAATATATCAAAACAGAAATTTTAGATTTACTAATTATAAGTTGAATGCCGGCCCTAGTTTTCTCTCTAACTTTTCTCTTACAATTTCTTTATTGAGGGGTGGTTTTGGGTCAATTCTTGACCTGAAATCACCCCTCTTCATCTTTTTCTCTTGAATTCAATCTAAATAAGTGATTTTCACATAGATCTAGGTTTTTTTCTTTGTGATTTCATCATCTAAGTGTGGTGATTTGTTGTTCGTCGCTTGTGCGGCGTTGTTTGATTTTCTGTCTTCATGCGGTGTTCATTTGATTCATATTGAAAAATTGATTATTCAATCAAAGATTTGGGCGTCAATGTTGCAGATCCGGGGGCAATGGATATTCCGGTCACTTTAATTTTATCATATATTTTTGTAGGCATTATGCCGTTATATGCTATTAACTTGGATGCTGTGAGTTTGTTCGCAGATTCATCCTTTACGTTTTTAGTGGTGTTGAATGATGTAATCTCTCGATTTGAATGAATGAATATCATTTTGTTTTTATCAAAAAAAAAAGTTGAATGGAACAAGGGATTTGGATACTCTCCTCTCTGTTGTTCTGTCTTGTCCGTCCTGCCATCATTTCAGCAACTCATCTATGTTTTTCTCTCTTTCCAAAACTGTTGTTTTTTAGTTATTTATTTGTTATGAATTCTTAGTTGTTGGATGAAACACATGAGGGATGTCATCGTGAGCTTAGCTCAGTTGGAAGGAACAATGCATAAAATATGCAAAGTCGGGGTTCGATCCTCAACCACCAAAAAAAAAAAACATGAGGGATGGCTGAACAAAGGCATGTGAGGATCTATTTCCTCAAATATTGTTGATCACCATAAAAAGATCCATCCTGCATAAAAAGATTTACTAATAGATGATCACCATATCAAATATTGTTGATGCCATTATACCAATTTAATTCCCCGGTTACAACATAATATCAAATCACTATAGCAACAAATTTTCCTAGGGAACAAATCGTCCCTATCTACAAAACCACAATAATCCTATTGCTATTGCTACAAATACAACAATATTTTTAGAGACCATCTCATCAGCACAAATTTCCTAATTGCTCATTCAGCTGATCATTTTCAAATCTATCAATTCCTTGCTTTATAATTGACATATCTATCTACAAAACCCTAAATTTTCAATTAAATCTTCTTGCTAATGAAGTCCAATCAATCTAATTTCCTTTTGTTCTCTTTGTTTTGATTTGAGGATTTTGCGAACGAGCACCACTCTTCCCAGGTTTAGGAATAGATTTCTTACTATTCCGAACAACCCTCTGCGCCAATGTCTTGAGTGAAATTCCAACTTCTAAAGGACTGAGAACTTCCTTCAACTCCGGCCAATCAAGATCTTCAGAATCACCGTCTTCATACTCAACATGGTACCACCCAGATTCTTTATCATACTCGGTAACTTTACCCGAGTAATAACGTCCCATAAACAACTTTTGAACATCCCTCCCCACAAACCATTCGCCTAAACCCAAACTCCTATGTGGTTCGACGATACTCAAAGCATTGCTGCTGGAAGGGACTGCGCTGCTGCTGCTACCGGAGACTATTTCAGGCACTCCGTCAATTACAATCGCAGGCTCTCCAGGAAAATCATATACCCTTGCAGCAGAAGAATTAGATCCCTCCTTATTTTCTTCTTTGCCCTCTTCTTCCATTTCAAACAGAAACCTAAAGCAAAAACAAGAAACAATCAATTAACTATGAAATCATAATCTTATACCTAAATTCAACGCCTATAGCAATATTTTAACTACAGTTTGACAAAATCAATCAAGATCTGAAACAAATCAATCAAAAATTAACCTGAGATATCTTGATTTAATTAAAATAAAGTTTGAAATAAAGTGACATGTAGTAAAAAAATTATTGACAGTAATCATATTGAAACAAATCAATGAGAGAGTAATGTAATATCTTACCGTAATGTTGAAATATTTAGCTGCGGCGGCGTACCCGAGACGAAGCTTGAGAAGAAATTGCAGTGTTGTACAGTATCGTTTTGCCTATCAAAATGTGGGGATTTCAAAGAGCACTGTGAATTGGTTATCGGAAGCTTTATCTCCGGTGAGAGAGAAGAAAGAAGGGTGTGACTCTGAAAACCCTAAAACGGTGGTAGAAGGAGGCGACGATGACAGAGCCCGCTCCGGTTAAACGCATCGTTCATTTGTGTAGTCTTTTCCATTTATAGCCTCAATTCAAAATTGTTCCTTAATTACGATAATAAATTTGTTCTATTTTTGGATTAATACAAAATAGGGTTAATTAAGTTTTTAGTCCATGTAAATATTCACAGTTTTATTTTTAATTTCTATAAAATAAAATCACACTTTTTAGTTCCTGTGACATTTTCCTTAAGCATTTTAGGGACCAAAACTGTTGATGGAAATTTTTGACAGGGACTAAAAATGCTAATGGAAAATTTTATAGGGACTAAAAAATGTGATTTTATTTTGTAGGGACTAAAAACAAAACTGTGAATATTTATAGGGACTAAAAACTTAATTAACCCTACAAAATATAAATCAGTTCCAAATTATATATTCCTTCCATTTCAAAATACATGTCGCAATTTTATAATGTGCACTATTTATATAAATTATTTTGACCATATTTTTTAACTATATATAAATACAAATGTTAGTGTGTGTTGTTTGATTTGTATCAATAAGTATTTTCAAAATATCAATTTTTTTTTGTAATTTTTCATTATATATAATTAAATATATTAATGGTCAAAGTTGTGTATTAGCATGTGTGCAGTGGTTAACTGCGAAATGTATTTTAAAACGGATGGAGTATATTTAACATCGATTCAAAAATGTAGTTACTATTGTATAAAAAACAGTAATCATGAGTTGTTCTACAAAAATATCATTCATTAATAGTATGGAAAACGTAAATTAAGAGAAAATAAGCATTAATGGTAGGAAAACATAAATTAAAGGACAATAAGTACTAATTATTCCTTTTTTGAAACAAGTATTTTTTTTTTGTTGACAAATTGAAAGAAATATTAACGATTCTTTGATATTGTAAAGTGACATACTCCTTCTATCCTAAAATATAAGCAAAAATTGGTCAACATAAGTTAATGTATTTGGTACAAATTTTAAACCAAATACATTAACTTTATTCATCAATTTTTACTTATGTTTTGGGACAGAAGTATAATTTAGAACAAATAAATATGTCACTCCTTCTATCCTAAAATATAAGCAAAAATTGGTCAACATAAGTTAATGTATTTGGTACAAATTTTAAACCAAATACATTAACTTTATTGATCAATTTTTACTTATGTTTTGGGACAGAAGTATAATTTAGAACAAATAAATTTTACTAAACTGACATATAATTTAAAATGGAATGAGTGCGTCATTTTGAATTAGACTTTTTCTTTTATTTTTCCTCTTCATTTAAATTATTTTATTATATTTATAATGTTATTAAAATTTTAATTATCAATTAAAAAAGTATTTAAATGTCATTAAAATAGGAAAAATATTACATCCGTCCCTGAATATTTGACTCTTTTAAAAAAAAAATGTTTGCTTTTACAAGACCCTTTTGATATAATTCCAAGTACACAACAATAAAGTTTAGTACAAATCTTATGAGACAAAAATTCAAAATCCCCTTCCCACTAGGCATGACAACAAAACCCATACCCATGGTTAACCACCCGAACCAAATCCTTTTTGACGGTTTTTCTCCGTTTTGATTGGGTTTGGGTATGGGTTTGAGTTTTTCCCGATTTCAAGACACGGGTATGGGACGGGTAACGGGTATATAGATACTCACCCCAAACCCATATCCAAACCCATCCCGAATGCATAAAATTACTTTATATTGATATGTCATGTTATTTTGTTTGATAATTATTGTGTTATAAAAACTATCATTGATATTTAAAGGAGTAACTAAATCAATCGGTCTAACAAATGTTAAAGTGAGCATATTGCTGGATAATGCATTACAACATTTCTCTAGGGGTTACAAAAAAACTTATATTTTTTTATTAAAAAAAATTATTCAATGCGGGGATGGGGATGTGGCGGGGATATCCGAACCCGTCGGGGACGGAGATGAAGTTCAATTTTTCATCCCCATTAAGTATGGGTAAGGTAACGGATAAGTATATTAGAATCGAGTATGAGGACGGAGAATATAAAACCCGTCCTCACCCCACTCCAATGTCATGTCTACTTCCCACACTACAAACCGCAAAAACAAGAGCGCCCCAAACAACACCTTTGAATATCAAGTGCAAAGAAACTTTAAGCTTCAGCGTCTAATGAAACAAGTGGCTAAGACTACTAGAAGAACAAGAGACTAATTATATGAATTAACTGAAATCTATCAGTAATAAACCTTTTTCATGTTATGTATAACGGTTTAAACTTTTTTTCAGTTTTGAATTCAAATTGCAATTGGGGCATGCTTGTTTTGATGTTATCTTCATTCATCACTTTTCTTATCAATCTGTTCCATTTTCTTTCAGGTGGAGCTAGCAAGAATTTTTTTAAAACATGGAAGAGATTTTGATTTAGAAGGTTCGTCTCATATTTTTTTTGCTACATAGAGTTGATCACTCAGTATTTAATCTTATGTGTGATGAACTGAACAAATATATACATTATAATATGTAGATTGGTTATCGAATATAATACATCAGAATTTTAATTTTTTAAAGAATTGCTGCTTGCCTATTTCGAAGTTTTGGTTAAAAAATGAAGCTGATATGGAGGAGTGACAAATTAGTTGTGGTTTTGGCATATGTCAGGATTATTATATATACTAGTGCAAAACATGTTAGTTTTTTTTTGTAACTTTTGCTGAAAAAATGTTATGGCTCTTTCTTTGGCAAAGGCCAAAGTGAGTTTTATTAGTATAGAATAAAGATCAGTTCACTAGTATAAGATGTACACCTTCAACATTAAGGACATAGACTCAAAATGGTTGAAGAAATGAAACTATGCAAGCAATGAATATTTCAACAAGCCACCATTCACGTAGACAAATATATTAGGTGTTGTCTATCATACCAAAGTTCTTCACCACTTGATTAATTCAAATAGTAGTTGCTGCAAAATTCACATGGGATGTTGTAGTCTATTCATGTGATGCTGTTGATATGGGAAGATAGTGGAAAAAGGAAGAAATAAAAGAAAAGTTGTGCTAATCAAGGAAGTAAAGTAGGAGAAAAGGAAATGACTGAGAAGGGATCTGATGTCAATTCTAATGGTTATGCTCTTGTTATGGATAAAGCTAAGGGAAGATTTTTCATGCAGTAAGATTCTTGTGATGTTTTGTTTTAGTTTCATTTTATCGTTTGAGACACTTTGGTGATTTTTTTTTTACCTGTTATGCTGATTTGTTTAGAGATATGCTTTGAGCCAAGTACCACTCCTTGTTGTCACAGGTATTAAATTGTAACACAAAATACCCTATCAGTTTTCATTTTTCTGATTTGGACAATTCAAGTTATACTAAATGTTATTTGGAATTGGAATTTGTTAGTTTATGAACTGTCTGTTATGTATGAAACACACTTGCTGAGTAGCTTTGATTTTCAAATTGTTAGTTTTTGAAAATTATGATTTCTTTGTACACCTATGTTTGCTGCACCAATATTGAATGTCGAGATCCCCTTTCCTGAAGCATTTCTTTCTATTATATAATAACTAGTGATTGATAACGAGATCCATATGATCATGAGATAATACCTCTTAAAACCGATTCATTTTTTTTAGTTTTATTACCGATTTGGTACTAATATTTCAATCTATAAATATGAATTCAATATCTAGTTTGACTTCTTTTATTTTCAATATAATTATTTTCTTGTTCCTGTTATCACAACAGACGTCGACGATCAGATATACATTGTCGCAACCAAACAAACGCCCTTGCCTCCAGCTCCCATATGTGTGTAGTGATCATGATGAGTATCATAGATATCATATCCTTTTAGGTGATTTCGGAACATCTTCATCGGCGAGACCTGTTTTCAATTTCAACATACCAGAAGAGGAAAGTTTTATTAGAAACTTTAATAAGTTTATGGATCATGTTTCTCGTAAGAAAATCCCCAAAATATAGGGAGAGGAAGAAAAAGGAGTGGGAGATCATCATAAGGGAGATGAGGATCAAATTTTCCTAAGTATTTTGATAATTAGTTTATCCTGTTAGTTTTTTTGGATTGTATGAATATTATTGAAACATTTATGATTTAGTACAAAAACTATTTATGATAATTAGTTTATTCTTTTAGTTTAATTAATTAGTGTTTTGTTATGTTTAATTTTTTTTCCTTTAATTTATTTGTGTTTAATTAAAATAAAAAAGTGATGTAACAAAAAAAAAAGGTTGAAAGTGCATTACTGGCGGAAAATTCTGTCACTAATGCAGATCTGCAAAAACATTACTGGCTGATAAATCCGTCAGTAATGATGGGAGGAATATGATGGTGCATTACTGAGGGATTATTTCGTCAGTAATTACTGACGGATTGTTCTGCCAGTAATTACTGAAGGAATAATCCCTCAGTAATGCTTTGTCAGAATTACCTCTCCATTAGTGAGGGCCAGTAACATTACTGACGCCAATATTACTGAGGGACACCAATCCGCCAGTAATGCGTAGTACCGCGAGATTTTTTGCATTATTGAGTGTTTAATTCTGCCAGTAAAATGCAAAATTCTTGTAGTGAATGAAGTTTGATTTGGTGTAGTTTGAAAAGTTTAGGATTATTACACGTGTACACTAGATCTGATGGTTGTGAAGTGTTTATGCACCATAACTTTTGCCGCGGAAAGTAACTCACTTTATTATTTTGATTTTTGGGGGAAAAAAGTTTGATAGTCTAAAATATAAGCAAAACTTGTAACAAAAAAAAATGAAAGCAAAACTCAAATAATTTTTATCTATTTAATAATACCATTTAATACAATTGAAATACCGAAGAATAATCTATTAATTATTTTTTTGTTAGTTTTTATAACAAATTGTTTTTGTTAGTTATATTTTTTTAAAAAAAGTTGTTAGTTACTCCTCCGTCTCGTCATGTTTGCAATAAAAAATGCCTCCCAAGAAACGCCATTTCAATTTTTAATATAAAACTAAACAGCTGATGTTCTAGTTTATTAAGCTTAGCTTTGTAACCTTAAAGTATTGAGTTCAAAACATGTGTTAAACATAATTAATCATTGTTATTCTATAATGTTACTATTTAATATATCATATATTATTAAATTTTACATCACGTATACTACTTTCCGGAGTATTTTACAATATTAGTATTAAAATATATTTTTTTACAATTGTACATGGGATCAACCCAAAATTAATTCTTTATAAACCATACGATCAAATCAGACATTCTTTTGTAACCAAAAAAAAAAAATCAGACATTCTTTAATGAAGTTGTTTAAATCAAAGTCCTTGTAATTTTCACCTCAAGATCTATTCAAATTGCACGGCAAACACCCATGTGAGGTTTATAATGAGAAGATATTTTATGAAAAATGTTGGCAATTAGGATGATGAAATGAAAACAACTTAGAGACAAGCATTACTATAGAAAAACCAAAAATAGATACAAAATTCATTATTAGAATGATGATATTGATATACTTGTCGTGATTTAATTATAAACTAAAAATAAATTATTTTTCATCTTTTCACCTTTTGGCCTCTAGTAATTTTTTACTATGTTTTTTTAGTCGCTGCAGATGATTTTCGTCACTAGCAGATGACAGTAGGACAACTCAATAAAACACATATCACAAAAAATATCACGTGATATACTAAAACTCCATTGTGACTCTCCATTTGCCATGTCACATTTCTTGGAATTTCAGGAAAAGGATTTATAAATTAATTTGTAGACTAAAACTAAAAATCGTTAGTATTAGGTGTAAAAATACACTACTAAAAAACAAAAATTAGTGAGGGATATTTAGTGAGGGAAAACGTGAAATCCTTCTCTAATTCCGTCACTAAATTTTGCGACCAAGGAATTTGTGAGAAATTTCATTTTTTCCTTCACTAATTTCTCTCGCTAATTTTGCTTTTTTTAGTAGTGATAACACTGTTATCCTAAACAAAATATAGGAAGCTTTAAAGTTTCTTCATATGGTACATTTTCCCAGGGACAAGAGTATCTTAGGGTTGCTTCACCAAATTGCTTAATAGACCGTCCCAAGAAGATTCTGTCAAATTGGACTTATGCCAAACGCGAATACCTCATCCTCATAAGTGGGTAGTATGGCAATGGGATGGGGTGGGACCTTTCCCGTCTCCATACCTACTTGCATATAGTTACTCATTACCTTACTCATATTAACGGAGATGAGAAATCAAGTTTCATCTTTGTCCCATTCCATTCCGCATAACATAATTTTTTTTTAATAAAAAATGAAGTATTTTTCAGTCCCGAGCGCAATGTTGTAATACATTATCCAACAAAGAGATGATAGTAATCGATGACTATGGTGATGAAGAAGAGAGAGACTAAGGGAGTGAGATGTGGAAGGAGAAGAGAGAGAAGTCAGAGAAGCAAGTGTCAGCTGACATACTGAGACTGTGAATGTGAAATGATTTAGGGTTTGAGTTTCTATGTAAATAAAAATTGTAATAAACTGATTTTTTTTACATTCGAGACAGATTTGTATATGTGTCTAGGGTGGTTACCTATATCCTCGTTACCCGTCTCATACCCATGTTTTGAAATCGGAGAAAACCTAAACTCAGATCCAAGCTCAGTCAAAGTGGGAGAAACCTGTCAAATTGAGTTTGGTTTGGACGATTACCTGTGGATACGGGTTTTGTTGCTATGCCTACCCAGAAGCAATAGGGAACACTCAAAAAGAAATCCAATCCAAGTAAAACAAAGAGGGACAACTCGTTTTAATTGTTCATAACTGCTCTGATACTAAATTGATACGTAGAAAACTTGTGAGAGATTAAAATGAATCTTCACTCAAATAAATATTGACTTCCTTTTTAAATCAAAACTAATCCCACGGTCTCCTTCAATTTTATAAGATGTAAAATGATATTTTGAGATCAAAAGTTGACATCAAATTTAACAATTAATTAGATGCTAAATACAATTTAAATATGCAGTTAACATATGATTCAATAAATATAAGAAAAATGTTAAATAGTGCATTTAGGACATTGGTCAAGAAAATAAAAATAAAAATATTATGTTCAAGAATGATAAAAGCTGATGAATTAAGCTTTTTGAAAATAAAAGAATTGTTGATTCAAAAGCAAAACTACTATGTTTAGTTTCTTTAACAAGTAGCTTTAAAACACATTTTAACATGACTCATATAAGAATGCGTCGACACACATTAAACTCCATTAACTATTAAGTTTATTGTCAAAATTTAATGTCAAAATGACAACCTTTATTCTTTCCTAATAAAAAATAAAAAAAATAACAACCTTTATAAGATATCCCCTGGACAACCGTACACTTTAGCTGATAGATGAAAGTGCATACAATAATTTTTTGTCCATTGATAACTACGTGCACTGCACGATGGATTGGATATGAAGGTGGAGACCACTTTTATTCACAATAATGTCAGGCTAGCTAGTATTTGCAGTGAATGCATTAGGATAGAAACTCTCAATTCTTTGTCAAGTATAGCTTTTCTTTATCATTTCTTTACATGTGCCGCAATAATATTCAACTAATGTCCTTTGATTTAATTTATTTGATTGAATCTATGATTCGCAAATTATTTCTTCAAAAATAAGAAACAATCTATCCAATGCATAAATGGTTGAGAATTCACATGTTCACCACCTTTAATAAAAGCAAGTATCCGTAGAAACAATCATAATCTGGTCTAACATAATGCTTAGTGGATAAGCCAAGCCTAATTCAAACTTTAACGGTACATCCTAATTTAGGATAAGAAAGAAGTGTTGAAAATCACTGCAAATCATCCTCATGCAGAACACAGGTTCCCGGCCCACATTCAAATAATGCAAACATTGAAACAAAGCTTTAAACTCTAAACCTAGATTTTTTAGAATTTCAAATAGGCGAGGAAAACTATCGTAGTAGAAGGGTAAAGTTATTTTCAAACTGGTTTCATACTTTCATTGTTCATTTACCTCAAAAAAAAAAAAAAAAAAGCATGTGAGGTGGGGGGGTCTGTCTAAGCTTTTAACTTTGGGCTACAATTCATTAGTTTGTACTGCTTTCACGTGCTTTTCTAATTCGTACACCTTTGGATAGTTTTGATTTTGATGAGTTACACTGAATCCGGTCATCACTTGACTCCTGCTAGAGGCAGTCACTTTCCATTCATAAGCTTGGACAAATTAAGGCTTAGTTCAAAGTTCAGACCAAGGCTACTTTAACTAAGAGAGTTCAGACCAACGAAATCTGATCCAAATTCATAAGGGAAATCTTAACTCCGATATAATCTTTTTTGCTGATAAACTGAAATTTAATGCAAAAAACTCGATGATAAATTATTAGTACATGACATGGTATTAGACTGTAAATTGTCAAGCCTATGACGCTATGACTCAGTTAGATAATGGATTTCTGAAGTGCATATAATAAGAGGATCGATTTCTCGCTAATGTATATGGAAGATCATCGGTTAAGAGATCCCTCTATAATGTGTTTACACACACTAGCTTTCGATTAAAAGAAACTAGGTTAACCAGGAATAATAATGAGTTGTGTTATTTGAACAACTATAATAATCATTTGTATAACAACTTTTGAAACATTATAAATTTAAAAAAAAAAAAAAAAAGGTATTGACACAAAAATCAAAACAATAAAAAGAAAAAATGAAAACATAATGCAAATAAAAAAGAAAAAGATGTCATAATAAAGTTGTTAAAAAATGATCATACAAATATCATTTTTAAAAAAATAATACTCATGAGTAAACACTTCTTTGATTTAGTTACTGTGTGCAGTTAATAATGATTAGTTGCTTTCCATAACCTAATTTTAAAAGTACCTCAATAAACAAGTATCTTTCTTTCGTTAAAAAGTAAAATAAAAATGAGAAATACTAACGAGTGTCTTTAGATATTGTTTAAACATCTAAAAATATTGATGATTTTTACATGTGTTTGACTTGTATTTTTAAGATAAAAATTCTTTCTGTGAGCTCATTAAACAATACAAAGACACTTGTTAACAACACCGAATAAAAATAAATCTCTTATCATTGGAAAAGAATAAGGTCAACAGAAGAAAAATCTACTACAAAAAGATTTGTCTTAGATTTGTCTCACTTAGTTTTCAGCGTGATGTGATATATCTATTCGTCCATAACTATAACTACGTAGAAAGAGGAAATTTTATTTTGTTTATATATTTTATTTATAGTACTCTATTATAATTACAATTTATCTTTTGTATGATATTATTTAAACCTTTAATTAAAAAAATCAGTTAAATCTTATTGTAATATGAACAATTCCATTATAACAAGAACAATAACAAGCAAAGGTTTTAAGGTGAGTACTTCTAGCCGTTTGCCTTGCTGGCTCTTTAGTAGGTCTCTTTTCTCTTATTTTTGTTTTGGGTTCTTTTTTCCTTTATCCGCTTTTAATTTTCTTGAGGATTTTGGTTTTGTCCCTCTCTCTCTTTGTACTTCTTTCTTTATATATATGATTAGGGTTCTACAGCTGGAGACCCCTCTACACCTCTTCTTTTGCTTAAAAAAATAGAAAAAGAAAATGAGAAATGTTATTTATACAACTAATTTGTAACAACTTTTTTACAACTTTATCTCTCATACTCACATCATGTTTTTATTCTCTCTCTTCTTTTTTTTCTCTCTATTATTTTTGACCAGTAGAAATAGAGAAAATGGAAGTTGTCTTGAAAGTTGTCACAAATGGTTGTTCATATATCATTACTCAAAGAAAATTGAAGGAAGAACAATAGTATAAGTTAAAATCATTATTTGATTTTATATATTCTAAAAAAATCACATAACCAAATACGATAAAAATAAGTACTTTCTCTTGTCACTATTATAAACAAATATTCATTTTTAAGTTAATTGAATAATTGATGTATCTGATCTATATTATAAATCATATACATCAATTATTCAATGAGTTTGAAAAAATAATATTTGTTTATAATAATGATTGGGGGAGTATATTAAGCACAATATAAAAGTCAATCAAATGGGCATGTTATTGCCTGTCTTGACACTAGTGTATTAAAGGGATCTAGGTCCAAATTCTGATCTCAACGTATATTATGCAATATTCCACCAACTAAGTTCAGTGCAGGAGGATAGTCCTAAATGTTTGCTATAACCATAATATTTGCTTTCTCGCTTTTTTTTGTTGATGAATTTTCAACATAAATACTTATAGTATATGACATTGATTCCATCAATAAAAAATTTGGTTCCATCCCGGATGCTTATCGTACACTAATTTAATATTCCATCAGTATGAAATTATAAGTGGTTTTAGTCATTTAAGGGTATAAAGCGATTAAAATAAATTGGAACACTTTTTATTTATTTATGCCGAAATAACTTATAATTTGAAAGGATGATTAGTGGATTTACAATTTTTGTCGCAAGTTAGAGAATATGATGAGCACATGCAAACCCCAAAAGTAAGGACTGGGATTGTGTGTTGCAAAAATAGCCCACAATTTTAAATCACAAAAACTGATGTAGATTAAACGATTCAAATTATGTATTATCAAAAACAATTAGAAATGATCTCAGACGTTGATTTCAGATCAAACAACTACAATGAGCAACTGTGTCCCACAGTTACTGCGTCACACAGTTACTGCGTCAAATTTCAATTCCCAAAAGTAATTTAAAAAAACGCGCACCAAACTATTTTTTATTCTAAAAGTGGTTCATTTTCATTGATATAAACAATCATCCTGAGATTAAAGTAACTCATCTGAATCATTTAATTGATATAATAATTGCACGATAGTATGCTGGAAATTCATGGCCATTTTATTTTGGTTGAAAGGGAGGTAAGTACATGTAACTATCATTACTGATTTCTTTTAGATATAGAGAGTTTACTCTTTTCCTATATTTAGTGAGGCAGAATCACAAAGGCCCACCATCTAGCCTTACTATTTATTGAAAATCTTCTAGAGCTGAAAATAATTTATCGTAAGGACCATCGTTTAATTCTCACTATCCATAAAAGAGATCACATCAAAATTTATTATGGTGGAACCCAAATATAAATAAATAATAACATCATCCAATTAACCTATACCTAAGGCCACAAATCAATAATTTTTCTTTTAACAAGAGAAATGTCGACTATTATTTATTTCCCATCAAGTATCGCTAATAGAATAAATCTAATTTGGTTCCACTCTTGAAAAGACTAAAATTGATTTTGATGTGTAGATTTAATTTTGATATGTTTAGATTTTTAAGAGTTGGTTTCATCCTTAAAATTGATTCTAACTTAAAATTAAAGTGCATGTTTGATATCACAATAGTTTTACCTCATTTTGATTTTAATAAATTCATTGTGATATTATACAGGATCATAATTTGAAGCTTTAATCTCTTGTTATAATTATAGACTTTTATTTTTTAATTTACTTTTCAATTTGCTTTTACATAAATTCAAACATATATCAGCCTATATGTAATTCACTTTTAACTATAGAATCAATTTTACAAGATAAATTCATTCAAAATTAATTTTTCCAAATACACAATTATATATGATCCACAAATAATCAAGACCACAAGTTTATACTACTACTTGGCAAAGGAAATACTAGAAAACAAGTTGGTATGTTGTCATTAATATCCAAATAATGCGTGCATGATTTCAAATTCCAAGGTGTCAATCATCTGCGTACAATATGTTTTGCGTACAGTATTTTTTTTTTTTAGTACTCCCTCCATTTTAAAATGAGTGTCATTTTAACAAAAAAAATTGTTTTAAAATGAATATCACTTTACATTTCCAATACAACTTTAATTTTTTTCTTCTAACTTTATCTTTTTCCAACTTTTCTCTCACACAATTTTCAATGCAACTTTAAGTTTGTCTTTTTCTTATAAGATAAGGACAGTTTAGTAAATATGTTAGGTTTAATGATTATTACATTTCATTCCTTAATATGTGTGTAATTGGCTAAAACGACACTCGTTTCGAAACGGAAGGAGTATATGGCAACGATCAAAGTGTGCATAATCTTCTGATTATGATCTCTCACTATCATAACTTTCAAAGCTTATTATTGGACCAATGCATACAGGTAGGTGAAGTTCATCAAATCAAAGTGGGCTCACTCTTAATGTAATACAATCTAAATTTGAGCAATAATTTTTTAAAAAAATTGCAGATTCAAGATGCAGTGAACTAGTGGACAAATGCCAGCAGATATATCATTCTAGAAATGAGACCACAGGATAAATGGATTAAATAAATTTGGTCCTAGTGATATGCATAATATAGGACTTATAATATGTTTCCTTTTCTGGGTTAAACTTGTGAGTTTATTTTAAATTGCATTCTAAGATAAGATTATTTGACACCTTTTGACTCAAAAAACCTGTTTGCACATATACAAAACATTTTAGCCACAAAATCAATTAGGTTAGGTTAATAGAGTTGATTAAGGACTCTCACACATGATTCACTTGGTAGTTTTGTTAGCACTTGGCAAATATTTACAGTAATCTATATTTCATATTTTTTTATATAAAAAAATTCAGGCCTATATGAATCTTTTCAAATCAAGTGAAGCAAAAGTGATATTTAACAGAAATGTTGAAAATGATTATAACATTTGAATGATCAAGTGCATGCATTAAACCATTTATGGTAAGAGGGTAAGGAAACATGTGAGTCATTAACTCTTGATCCAGTAAAGTTTTGAATTATCACGAAAATTAAACCAAGGAAAGGATGGAAGGTGGAAGTTGTAGACAAGCCAAGTTACCTAATAGTACTAAAGAATATTTCTTGTAAAGGAGATTGAGCTTAAATCTCATCCATAAAAAACTTTTGAAACCCACATGGCTAAAGACATTAAAATAAAAGGAATAAATCATATTTAAAGTATGAATATCTTTCAAATTTAGTCCCAAAAGTATATAAAGAAAATAACAGTTAGTTATTTAAATATTTAAAATTCGTCAATTTAGTTTATTAACTATATGAAAGTCGATCAATTTATTAAAATAATATAGACGAAATTTACCGATTTTATGTAGTTAAAGATTAATTATAATTTATATATGCTTTATTAAAAAAAATGAATAGAGGGTGATATATTTTTATGATAATAATTAAGGGAGGCACACCCAACGCAAAATTAAAAAAATGACTAATGAAATTAACGTATAACTTATCATACGTAAAAAACTTCTTGATTAGAATCTAAGTCACAGTTGGTGTATGTGAAAAGTAGGGGTGGACATAGTTCAGTTTGAGATGAAAACTGAACCGAACCAAACTGAACTGTTTGCTAAATTTAAAATAATTGAACTGAATTGTTTCGAACTGAATCAAACTGTTATTATTGATACCTTTGAGAGAGAAAAAACATGGTTCAGTTCAGTTTAGCAGTTGAGTTCGATTTTTTTATTTTTTTTCCCATCCCGAGTGAAAAGTCTAAAAGTTAGTGTCAGCCGCAATTAGCACATAGAGTGATAGTTAGACATTATAAATGAATGGTTTATTTAAATGAGAAAGGACAAGTTAAATGACAATGTCAGAGTTTGTAGTTTTAAGTCTCATTTTGATTTCATGATCTTAGATCTAGTCTGACACTGCTCTAAAGATCCTCTGTCAAAAAGAGCCAAAATCCTTCTCTTATCTATTACAATTGTTTCATAAACCTAACTAAAATCTTAGACCAACTCTGCCATATTGAGTCCATATGTGCTTTTACAGCTAAGTGTGTTCCTTTAATATGGCACACCTCTGAGGATTTAAATCCACATGCAAGATACAAACTAATGTTCAAGGTACAAAGAACCAACACGCTTTCGTTTTCTCTCAACTATTGCATGAAAGCTACTAGTTTCTCATCCCAAGGTAACTTTTTCTGTTCTGTTACTCCACCCCATACCAACTTGTTTTTTAGCTAAAATTTGTTCATATCTAATCATGTCTATTTCTATAGGTATATATATAGATTTGGTTAATGAGTTCATGTGAAACATCATAACCAAGAAGGCAATAGCAACAAATTTGATAATATTTCATTAGCCAAAAAAATATCTATGACTATATCCTGCTGGAAACCAATTGTGGAGGGTGGTGATGGAGATGTGAAAGGGAAAGTTGATGGATTGTTATGGTACAAGGATTTGGGAAACCATCTTTATGGTGAATTTTCAATGGCTGTAATTCAAGCAAATAGTTCATTGGAGGATCGCAGCCAATTTGAATCAGGACCTATGAGTTCTGATTATTTGGGTCCTCAAGGAACCTTTATAGGTGTTTATGATGGTCATGGTGGAACTGCAGCTGCTCAGTTTGTTAATGAAAATCTATTCTCCAATTTCAAGAGTATGTTCTCAACTTTTATTACAAACATATATTGGAAATATGGATTTGCTATACCATGTTTTTCAAATGAATTGTATCCTAGAAAAACCAAGCAACTTATATCCAGCTATTATGTGCATGTTTGGAATCACAGTCCTTTTTCCGTAATCACAAGAGTCACTGTAATTTTGACAAAAACTACATGTGATGCTTTAATTGTGATTTTGTCAAAATCATCGTGATTCCAAACATACACTGAAACATTTGTTTCCTCTCCATGAGGTGTTGCCTAGAGTGGCAAGAGTTTGACCTTATAACCTCAAGGGATGGAGTTCAAATTCTTTTTGAAACAGTTGTAAAATAGTCATTAGTACCACTGTAATTATTGGTATATAAAACATCGGTATCCTTATTTGATGATTTTTTTTTTTTGTGGGTAAATCAGGTTTTACAGCTGAAGATCAAGGGATTTCAGAAAAGGTTATAAAAAGGGCATTTTCTGCAACAGATGATGGTTTTCTGTCCCTTGTGAAGAAGCAATGGCAAAACAAACCACAGATAGCATCTGCTGGTACATGTTGTTTGGCAGGGATAATTTGCAACGGTATGCTGTATATTGCAAATGCAGGAGACTCAAGGGCTGTGTTAGGAAGAGTGAGAAAGGGAACAAGGGAAACATTAGCTGTTCAGTTATCTACAGAACACAATGTTAATATAGAAACTGAGAGAAATGATGTTCGGTCAAAGCACCCATATGATTCACAGATTGTGGTTATGAAACACTCAGTTTGGCGTGTAAAAGGCATCATACAGGTACAAACTTGAGAGATTCTTATTGCTTTTTATTTTATTTTTAATTTTCTAGTGCAAAGGCCTTTTAATTAAACAAAGGAAAGACTCTAATCTAGAACAAAACCTTACTTGTAAGTAAGACAAATTGATGCTTGTCACTGTATGATTTGTTATGATTGAAATTATTAGCTACAACAAACTTATTGGTAAACTAAGGGATTCCCGCACGCAGCTGCGAAGACTAATCTCTCGAAGTAACTGAGATCATTGACCTTTCCCAACATATGTTTTTTCATATGCAACGGTCAAGGATTGAACCTTCGACCAAATGATTAAGGGATGCTACAACATTCCTATTGAATTGCTCACCAAGGTTTAAAGTATGGTTGCAATTTCGATAGTTAATATTGTAGAGAATCTTAGTCAAATGCAGTTGGTGGCCTTATAATTACGGTCGCAGAAACATATGAAAGAAAACTCTGATGTAGTATTTCAGGTTGCAGTCTCTGAATTTTAAGAAGTTGCCGCCAATATTACCTAGAAATCTTATTTTTTAATTTCCTATGTTGAAAATTAGAACCATGTGTTAATCCAATTTTGTGTTAAGTTGTTAACAGAACTTGTTTTTACAGGTTTCAAGATCCATAGGTGATGCATATCTGAAGAAAGCAGAATTTAACAGAGAGCCTCTGCCACAGAAGTTTAGACTAGCTGAAACCTTTTTCAAGCCAATTCTTAGTAGTGAGCCATCAATATCAATTCATAAACTCCAACCTGAAGATCAATTTCTCATCTTTGCTTCTGATGGTTTATGGGAGCATCTTAGCAACCAAGCAGCTGTGAATATCGTTAGCAACAATCCACGCAATGTAAGCTTCGTTTCTGTCAAAATTAAAGGATGTTTTCTTTTTCTTATTTAAAAGCTCTTTTGTGACAACTATTGATTCATGTACAGGGAATAGCTCGGAGGCTTGTGAAAGCAGCACTTAAAGAAGCAGCGAAGAAGCGAGAAATAAGATTATCAGACCTCCAAAAGATTGAACAAGGAGTGAGGAGACACTTCCATGATGATATTACAGTAATTGTTGTATATCTAAATCCAAAACTGATTGATAATAGCTCTCTATGGAGTTCTCCTCTTTCAATCAGAGATGGCAGGCATGTCAATTCCTAGAAAGAATGAAAGAAACCTCTCTAAGCATCCATTCAATACTTGGTTTTAGCATTCTTGTTGTATAAAGAAGATAGGTAGATAACTTGACATCACACTCTCCCACAGTAGTTTATGGTTATGGTTGAATTGAAACTCGAAGATTCTCATGGAAACAGTTTCTCTTTAAAATACAACCATCAAACAGTTATGTTGATAGCTAAAATTAAGAGAACAGTAACCAAGCAAATTTTAAATGCACATGATTCTGTTTGTGATCTGATTATGAATGTTATTTTTTTTATTGTGTAATCTTGTATTTTCTACCACTATTGGCCTCATGTTGTAGCTTATTAGCTCAAACTCAAGCAAGGGTGCACAATGCACAGCAATGAAGCTCTGTGATTTTTATTTTTTACGGAAACAAGACTAATTCATTTCATTAGAAATAATAGGTACAATACACTTTAGTACTTGATTAAATTGAAGACCAAGAAGGTGGACATAGACTAGGCCGCCTTTACTATGTGAAACTTCGTTGGCTTGCCTTCTAATAAACTTCACAACTAAGTTTGTTGAAAAAGAGAGTAGCCTAGAACATTCTAAAACACTCCCTCCAATTTCAAATATAAGCAAAAATAAATAAATCAAGTTCATTGAATAACTGATGTATCTGGTCTATATTATAAACCAGATTAATCAATAATTCAACAAATCTGAAAAGGTCGCCTGCTGATTCATGGCTGAGGTGGGTAGAACGACAAAGCCCCTAAAACAAGTCATAAAATTGTGCCAGGAATGATCAACATCTTGCTCTAAGATCGACCAAGACTAGTCACAATTTATGTCACAGTTGAAAAGTTTAAACCTCTAGAAAACAAAGACTTTGCCAAGAGTAGGACGATTTATGTGACTGAGATAGGCATCAAAGAAATCAATAACAGAAAAGTATTTGGCTTTAAAGACTATTGTAACGAATGTGATTGGACAAGTGATAAACTTCCAAGCTTTCTTTGTCAGGTAACATGTCGTAATTCATTTAACGGATACCCCTAACTTCACACTAATTTGTCTACTATAGTAGGCCACCATGTGAAATTTTAACATAACCATTCCCATTGTTTAACAAGTCCAAGTATCTGGGAGGCTCCTTTCTTCCAATTCACATTTATGCTTGAGCTTTGTAAGATTCATCTTTCCCACACATAACGCTAGTTTTGTCAGTCCTCTTTAAAGGCAGCAAACACAATTTTTACCCCTTATTTCATTTTCCACAATTTTCACTTGTAGTCTACAGTTTGTCGGTTTTTGAAGAAATACACAAAACTTGTGTATTATGTTGTCACAAACTATAGCGGATTCTAAAATATAAAAATAAAAAAAAATAAAAAAACTATAACTAGTGCTAAGATATCAACGTTTTAACAAGAAAAACGGGAAAAAGAATACTTGAATTATCCAAAAGTAATTCATACTTTGATACATTTTTTCCAAGTAATTCATAAAACTGTTGTAACTTTTACACGTTATTGACCTTTTTAAAACTCAAGTAACAAAAATGCATATTTGTTACTTACAAATTTGTATAGATTATTTTTTGTGGGGTTTGAATTCTGAACCTTGCATTGTCCCTACCAACCGAGTTAAATATATTAAGACGTCATGGAAAAACTCAACTAGACTTTCAGTAAAAAAAAAAAGGGATTTATTTATCACATGCCACAATGATTCAGATATCTCCATTAATACCAACCATTTGCATTACACTAGACCAACTTGTGTCCCAACGAATTTTTTACTGTTATAACTGTACATTCACATTTTTTGACCATCTGTTATTTCCAAACCTCAAATCTGAAAATAACTGGCATCAAAGTACACCGTCAGAACACCAACCCCCCTCCTCCTCCATCACCACAACAAATCTAAATAGCCCTTAACCATGGATCTCACATACAAGCATCATGGATCTTCATTAGCACCTCTCCAAACCACACATAATCCATCCTCATCAAATATGTTATTTTTGGACAAAAAAATATAAATTCTCCGCGAAAAATTTAAGCTTTTTATTTATATTAGAAATAGTGTTTGTGGGAAGGGGAATGAGTGTGTGTGTGTGTATGTGAGACTAAGGGTCCATTTGTCACCGATTTATTAAAAAAAAAAAATTAAAACAACAACACTTTTGTCATTTTGAAGTGTTTATTTAAGATTTTTGTATAAAAATATTTTTCACTCTAAAATGAAAAGCTATCACAATTAGCTTTTCCCAAAATTTATTTATTTTTCAAAAACAAGGTGATAACACATAACCTAGTAAAAAGTCTTTTTCCGGGTAGTAATCAAACAGAAATAAAAAATATATTAAATAGACAGCACCCTAAATCTTCTTCCTCTTCATTCTTTCCTTTTCCTTATGTGGTTTTCTACTTCAACAATGCATGATTCCTAGATTTCTTGAAGAACCTTAATCTATGTGAAAGAGAAGACTCCATGTCATTTTATGTTTCTTATTTTATTAAAAAAAAAAAGTTAAAAATAATGACGGCCACATATGCATAATGGCCACAAAAGCTTTTTCTAATAGATACATGAACAAAAAAGTACTGAGTAGGAAAATTTAAGAATCTATTTAGAGAACTAATCTAGTATGCTGAAATAATTTAAAGAACAGCAGCAGCAATTGTCAAAAGAATGTTCAGGAGTATGTGGAGACGAGTGATGCTAGTTTAATACTTAAATGTTAAGACAATATTAACTTAGAAAATGGGGGTGAAATGTTTAAATGTAAATGTGAGTGGTAAATTTCCAAACAAGTATTGCATGAAATAACGGTCCTTCCATTCATTTGAACCAAGAAGCAAAAATCTTGACCCCAGAAACAGAATACTCTATTCTCCAAACTTTGGTCCACAAAAAAAACTTAAAAATAGATTACAAGGTATTTCAAAGAGTTTTCTCCACATCCAGCACTACAGATATACAATTCTATGTTCTGGCAACTAAATAAATAAAACCTCAAAGCGTTCACTTATCTTAAAGTATCAGCAAAAGGTATGAAAAATTAGAATCTACAGCCTTTTACAAAAACATTTTAAGCCCCTACGTAAAAGCAACAATTCAGCCATAGTTTTCATCTGAAACATTCAGCTTACCGTTATCTATTCACGAGCTAGTGCCAGAAGATCGTATCAGAAACTTAGGTCCAACGTACATACTGATCCACTTAGGAAGGACAATAATAGTTTTACACTAAAGATGATGCATGTCTACAAGCACCGATACATAGTACATTGATCCCTTTAAAACAAACATGCTTCAGATTCATGTAATGTGCCTTAATAACTTCTTTCCGTATTATCCAAAAACGTTACAACCGTAGAAGTTATGTAATTAGTAGGGATAAACAGACAACAAGGAAAAACTCAGAACAGCAAAGGATTAGAGGAAAACAATTTCAGATGCAAGTAAAAATGCTTAGGCCGCCATTATCGGTAGTGATTAGTTAGACCTAGAACCATTAAAAAAAACCTGAGAGAACATTATTACACTTAGAAGACAATGTAATCTAACTTTACCCAAAACATATGACATGAATTAACCCGAAAATGTTCATCTTAAATGCAAGCTAATCTGTAATAAGGGCCTAATCCTAAGCTAACATTACCAGATTCTGGATCAGCATGACGTTGGATCAGTAAAACCAATCAGGCACTACCTTTTGGCACAATGATAATGAGCATTTCACTAGCAGTAGATAATTATAAACAACTAAGCTTCCTTTCCCAGAACAGAAAAACTTGCATTCATCTAAAAATTCTAGGCTGTAGCTTCTGAATTTCAAAAACTTGCTGATTTAAAGATAAGTAACACTATGAGGACGACCAATAATTACCCAAATGCGTCGCCTAGTGAGCCAATACTGAGACAACAAAAGCAGGCTACTTCTGATCACTTGATCCACAGCTTGGAGGAAGGTATCAGTAAACAAGGAAAGATAGATGCTTCTGGGGATTAACGGTTCAAAAGTAGATACGGTGTGGAAGCCACTCTGCGAAATTGAAGTGCTAAAAACTAAAACTGCAGAAAATTTCATGAAAAACAAAAAAGCTTTAGAAAAACTACATCATAATCATAAATCATGTAAAAATTTAAGGCATATGTAATTTACGAAAGCAAAAGGGTTACAGACAAGAGCAGAAGACCGTTGACTTACAAGAAAAAAAAAATCCTACAACAAGAGAACATGCTGCAAAATCAGGTCCCTCCTCCAGCATTGCCAGCAATAGCCGCCTATCGTTCAAAACACAAAAAACAAAAAAAATCAAACATACAAACAAAAAAATTTATAATCTTTCTAATAACAAAAAGGATTGGAGGTGGCAAAAGGGCCTTACAGGCTCAATGTTAGTCTCGGAATTGACTTGAGACAAAGGTTTTGATGATGCATCTGAAAACCTGGGAACAAAGAACGCAAAAACCTAATAAGATACCAATCACACACAATTCATATATGAAATGAGAGAAACAGATATTAGCAAGAAACACACACCTAAGTGCCCTTGCTTTCTTTTTATCTTCTTCAGCAGGATCGGTTTTAGAACCCGGTGCAGCAAACCTAGCAAGACGAGCTTTCTTCTTTGCATCATCATCAGCAGCTGAAGTAGGAGTAGGCATTCCAAACCTGCAAAAAATCATAATCAGTAACAGTATTCAATTCAATTATCAATTTAGGGTTACAAATTAAAACGGGGGAAAATTGAATACCTCTCTGCCCTAGCCTTCCTCTTCAGATCCTCATCTTTTTTTCCCTCAGGTCCTTGTAATACAGACGCAGTGCCAAACCTAAAATCAAAACAAACCCTAATTTCAATAACTTTATTCGAAACAAAAGAAAATTAACTCGAACCCTAAATTGAGATTAAGATAATACCTTTCGGCTCGTGAATTGCGCTTTTCTTTCTCAGATAACTTAACGGTAATACCGAATCGTTCGGCGCGGCGCATCTTCTTCTGAACATCGGAAAGTGGAGCGTCGGTTTCGGGTTCAGCCGGAGTCGTCTCTTTCGATTTGTCGGCGGGGATTGGATCTGACTCTGAGTGAGGTTTGGGTGAGGTGGGGTCTAGGGTTTCGAGAGGATTTTCCTCTGCTGGGTTGCCGTTGGTGTTGGTGGTGGTTGCGGCGGTGGCGGAAGGGGTTGCCATTGGATTGGAAAGAGAAATAGCGGAGAGAGACAGACACTGCGGAAGTAGAATCGGTGGCTACTCTTTTTCTTCGGGATACACTTAGTAGTATTGAAATTGTGTTGTGTGCGTTTCGTTTATTATTCTTTTCTTTATTCTTTGCAGTTTCCTCTACCTTTTCGTGTTCCTCTATATTCTGATTTATTTATTACAATGATTATATTATTTTTTTTAGTCCTCGACTCTGCACCTCGCTCCGGATTAAATACAAAGAAGTCTCTGACCCTGCACTTCCGTTATCACTTCAGTCCCCGACGTTAAATAATTCTGTTAAATGTGTCACAAGGACTAAAGTGAAAGTAGAAAATTGTCACTTTAGTCCCTGAACCAAAAATCAATATCCTCAACTTGAATCTA
>Ga0315915_1000604_pt1 | contig 38416 bp, 32 predicted proteins | sample MpolbnodulesMG_FD_207738 | JGI IMG/M metagenome (GOLD analysis project Ga0315915, IMG submission 207738) | Medicago polymorpha root nodule microbial communities from Los Angeles, California, United States - branched nodules | ecosystem: Host-associated > Plants > Roots > Nodule | place: USA...
AATCGTCGAGAAGAAGTTCTCGTTTTTTAGTGATTCTGACGGTCCTTCTATTGAAGATCTTGGTCACCATGCGGGATACTATTCGCTTCCTCGTTCCAACTCTTCAAGGTAAATTAATATTCTTCTTATTGTCATTTGAGTGAATTAATTTAACTTCTTAAAAAAAAAATCTTCTTATTGAAATGAAGTTAGGTGTTGGTGATGATATAAATTGTGTGAATATTTGGATAATACGATTTATAAGTTGATCAAATGAAATGTTATGTGGTGGTGGGTGAAAGTAGTTTGCAACCAAAAACATTGTTTTTGTTGATGAGATTCAGGTCAAAATGTTGTTGTACTGCTTTTATCTGAATATACTTAGGTGTTATCGTTTACTCACTATTTTTTATTTCTCTTAACTAATCAAACAAGAAATATTAATTTTTTTGAATCTCTTTGACTTATATTTTGTTTCTTAGTGATAGAGGTGCTCATTTTTTATTTAATATGAATTTAATTTTTTTTTAAATCTGCTTTTATCTGAAATATTAATACCATTTGGTGATGAATTGACTTTTTTTTTTAAAAATTAAATTGCAGGTTGTTCTATTTTTTCTTTGAATCAAGAAAAAATTCTAAGGATGCCCCAGTTGTGATATGGTTGACTGGAGGTCCAGGTTGCAGCAGTGAACTAGCATTATTTTATGAAAATGGTCCTTTTCATATTGCTGATGATTTGTCTCTTGTATGGAATGAATATGGTTGGGACCAGGTAATTAATTATTTAACATGCAATTCCTATTAAGGCAATATCTATTATGGACTAAAATTTAGAACTAATATACATGTTTATATAAGGAAAAATGCTCGATGGTACGAAACATTTTCGCAAATATAGCACGAAGCATTTTTTTTTTCTTTTGAAAGGACGAAGCTTGCATCTTTTTTTTTTCTTTCTTTTTTTGAGGGGAAAGCTTGCATCTTTGTTATTCCCCTAACACTAAGCAAGTATGCACCGTCAAAAACAATCATATATGGTATTTTTATTTTAAATAATAATAATAATAATAATAATAATAATTTTAAAATTTGTTTGGTTAGAAATAATGAATAGTTGATAAGATAACTTATAACAGATGACTTTATAGCGGATAGTTAATAAGTTTGTGTATAATTGATAGTGGATAAACAAGCTGATTGAATTTCTAGTGCTTGATAAAGTACTGATTGAACTATCTTATAAATATAAAATGACATAAAGCTGATATATTTAATTAAATTTATTTTCCAATTAAATATGTAGCGAGAAAGTTGTGATAAATAATAATAAGCTATAATCTTTAAGGTATAAGATACAATTTTATTTTTCAAAATTGTCGAATGTTAAAATAGGGGACAATATAAATATAGATTGTTACGATATAAAAGTACGAAATTTACACCCGCCAACACAATACGAGCATCCTAAAAAAAAACACATTACGAGCAAATCGACATAGGCGGAGCACCCATCAACCTTTAGTTTATTTATAATAATATTAATAATAATTTTTTGGGGCCTCTTCAAAAAAAAATAAAAATTGGGAGAATAATAAAGTGTGGATATGTTAGTAATTTGCATTTAATTGTGGGTACATGCTTAGGTGAGAATAATAAAAACAGATGCTTCGCGTGGTTTGTGCGAAATATTTTCGCACCATTTAGCATCACTCATATATAAGTTGTTACACCAAATTTTTTATCTCATTGACATCATTACTAAGTGTTTTCTCATTTTGTAGGCATCAAATATTCTTTTTGTTGACCAACCAATTGGGACAGGTTTTAGCTACACTTCAAATGAAGATGATATTCCACATGATGAAACTGGTGTTAGCAATGACTTGTACGATTTCTTGCAGGTAAATATAAATATCATTTTCCCAATTAATATCTTGAAGCATTAATCCACATATACCAAAAAATGTGTATACTATATGATTAAATTAACTAATTTTTTATTTATAATAATCGCAGGAGTTTTTCAAGCAACACACTGAGTTCGTTAAGAATGACTTCTACATTACTGGAGAGTCATATGCTGGACATTACGTTCCTGCTCTTGCATCTAGGGTTCACAAAGGAAACAAAGACAACCAAGGAATTACTATAAATCTCAAGGTTTGATTAAATATCGATTATGGCATAGCGAAATTTCAACAAATCGCGAAAGGATTATTAGTTGTTTTTTCATGCGCATTTTGATTAATTTTTTTCCAATATTATGACAGGGTTTTGCTATTGGTAATGGTTTAACCAACCCTGAAATTCAGTACCCAGCATACACACAGTTTGCATTAGATAACAAATTGATTACAAAGGAAGATCAAGCTGATATCAACAAGTTGATCCCACAGTGTGTGGAAACCACAAAATCTTGCGGTACAAAATCCATTAAATAATCACATTCCATTTTACAAGTATTGTTTTTTCTTTTTACTAGTATAGTTAAAAGCGTGACTATAGCATAAAAGAATTTGAAAAAATCGCTTTCGTTATGCAATAAGTTATTTAGTACCAAGTATTTTCAATTAGAGGCCAAAATGATTGTATGATAATATAACGTAGCAGGATTTGAACAAACCGCAATTTTTTTCACTAGCTAGTAATTAATCTTGATATTTGTTAATTTGTGTTTGATTATCAGAGAGTGAAGGTGGAGAAAGTTGCTTATCAGCCTTAAATCAATGTCAACAGATATTCACTGATATCTTGTCCTATGCTGGTGACATTAATGTAAGCTATCATGACTGAACTAAAATTATATGATTTTAAATAATTTTTTAGTTATAGTTTAATTAAATTAAATTGAAATACTGTAAATTGCAGTACTATGATATAAGAAAGAAATGTCAAGGACCATTGTGTTATGACTTTTCAAATGTGGAGACACTTATGAACAAGAAGACAGTTAAGGATGCTTTAGGTGTTGGGGACATTGAGTTTGTTTCATGCAGCAAAGATGTGCATAATGCTTTGGTACAAGATTGGATGCAAAACTTTGAAGTTGATATTCCTTCACTTCTTGAGGATGGAATCAAAGTTCTTATATATGCTGGGGAATTTGATCTTATTTGCAATTGGCTTGGTGAGTGTGACTCTAGACTAGACCTACTCTACTTAATTCTTTTGAAACCAAATTGTTTTAGCAATGGAAAAAAGTGAATCACCAATTTAGCCCTTAAAGTTATAGGACATTGTCAATTTATATTTTGAAATTTGAATCCAATCGGGCACAATTCTAAAATGTCCCTTAGGGTTTTCGATCGAAATAGAACGTTCTTCTTAATATTAAACTGATCCTCATCGAGAAATTGTTAGTAACTTAAGGTAGCCAATGAAATTCAAGATCTACAAAAATATTAACTATTTTAGATCAATTTTTATTTAATTTTTTAAAATTATTTGTCAGCAATTGATGTAATTCAAGATCTACAAAAATATTAACTTTTTTAGACAAATTCGTATATCTTTTAATATTTTTTTTATTGAACATGTTTACATTGCATTAGAGTTTTATGAATTAAATTGATGTTTACTCATTCGAAAATTTGTACGTGTTTTGTTATTTTATTCTTGGGTAGGGAATTCAAATTGGGTTCATGCAATGGAGTGGTCAGGTCAAAAACAGTTCGCCGCATCGAAAACAGTTCAATTTGTTGTTGATGGTACACAAGCAGGATTGTTGAACAGCTATGGACCTCTCTCTTTTCTAAAGGTTAGTTTTTAGTTTTTTCTTTCTTTGTGGGAGTTAGTTTTACTTTAGGTGACATTATTGATTCTACTTTAGGTTAATTTTATTTATGTGTTGTGTAATAGGTGAATGGGGCAGGACATATGGTCCCTATGGATCAACCAAAAGCTGCACTTCAGATGTTGGCAAACTGGATGCAAGGGAACTTGAACGGGACAAGCATTTAAATTTTCTTTCAATTGATTCAATCACATCTAGATGAAAATTAAAACATCCTCTAACATGTGTGATTCCAACATTATTGTGTACTTTACTTTTTGTATAATATTTGGAGGGTGAAAATAATATTCCTATTCTCAAATTCTCGCTCTATGTTACCTAACCATTCAACTAGAAGAAGAAGAAAAAAATTATATTAAGATGAAACTAATGATATTAAAATCAGACTGGATGGCCGGCCGGTTCAATTAGAAACCCGGTCGATCAACACAAAATAGCAATTGGGTTAGAACTTGTGTTGTTAACATAATTGTTAAGAGATAAATCGTATAAACTGCCTCGAAACCGATAAAACAAAACGACTCGACAAAGGTTTTGGCTGGCAAATCATTCGGTTCATAGAAAAACCAACTTTGTAATGCGCAGTTCACACATATGGGATTTTTTAAGAAGAAAAAGAAAAAAGCAAGATTAAAATATCAAAAGTTGATTTAGCTACTCTAATATTGCTTACTTTACCAACTAGTTAATGAGTGAAATATAAGAGATAAAAATAATTATTGGTTTAGGAAAACAATTTTAACAAATAATCACTGTAAATAGGGTTCTATGACTTATCACTGAAAATAGTTAGGATGTGTGTTTGTTGTAATTTATTTAAATTAGTCAAGAGTGCTAAGTGCTACAAGCTTGCAACATCTAAGTGTAGAATTAAAATGCAACGTACTATTCAGCTACTTTAGGATAAAAGATTTCTTTTTGATAAGATACAAATTTCTTTCCCTAAAAAAAAAAGATAAAAATTTCTTAAAATTCCTTGACAAAAAAATAAAAATATAATTTCTTAAAATTCCATTATGTCTAAGGTCTTGTTTAAATCCTTCTTACTTCAATGAAATATCATTCAATTTTTTTTTTAAACAAGCCAAAATAGAATATGAAATTAAACGGGAGTGAGACACCGCGCACAAGGTATGAAACCCTCCAAAAAGTTACAAAGTCTCTTATGCAAAATCAAGGGTGCACCTCCCTATAAGCAAGAAACAATAATGAAGTAATTACGTATAAACACTCATGCATGACAGGGGATTTCGCCATCAGTCATGATAATCAAAATTGAAAGTGAATAAATGTGCTTTTAACCATAAAAAAAGAAGTAAGCTTGATCCTGTCAATAATAATGAGAGTATCAGCCGCTTTATTGTTGAAAACCCGACTGTTTCTCTCTTTTCAGATGACCCAAACACAAGCTAGCCAAATAACTGTGAAGAATGAGCGAGATGATCGCGGCATCGCCGCCATATGAGAAAATTGATAAAAATGATCCTGAATTGATAAAGGGGGTACCGCGCCAGCAGTCCTAGCCACTGCCAAACATGATGCCAGACACGTCCGAATGTTAACTGCTTACAATTTACTCTATGGATTTAGGCGTTGTGTCTACTAATCTATCTAAGTATTTTGTTAACTGCTTACAATTTATCATATTAATATCCTAAGTTCCATTCCATTTAATAAACTTGAGGTGGAACAAAGATGATCAAACTATTGATGGTTGAAATGTTGCAATTGAATAAAATATTGACGATTCTAAAGGAGAGAACATATTCCCTTCTCAGAGAGTTGAAAATCTCTCCAATATAATTTGGTGAGACATACATGAATTTTTACCAATAATTTTTTTTTTATAGATGTGTGCGTTAGAAAGTGTTTTTATAATTATTGTTATTACAATAATAATATTGTCCACAATCCTTAATATAAAAAAGGGAAATCTTTTGTCATATTTATAAAAAAATGTCATAACTTTTAATATATATTTATTTTTTAAAAGACTTTTCCAACCCTCATTTTATGCTTATCATTTTAATATTAGTGAGGATATTATATGTTTCACATTTTCCAATAAGAGTATATTTATAAAAATATTCACAAAGATACAACAATTTCCCATAGAAGTATATTTATAAAAATATTCAAAATATATCTTCTTTTAGGTTTTTTTTTTTATGTAATTGTTGATGGAAGCTGAAATTAGTTAAAGTCGGTTGAGTTTCCTCAATTGTGATTCCCTTACTTCAAGCAATTAACTCTGAGGGAGGAACTATGTCCTTCAATTGTGGGTTCTCTAATTTCTTCACTAAAGTGTTAGGTACAATTATTTTGAGTTTAAATTACACTATGAAATGTATAAATAAATGTAGGAAGGTAAAATGATAAAAATTGCATAAATAAGCTTGTTTGATTGATTGGATGTGTCGATTACAATGTAAGAACAAAATATTTATATTATGCATGTTGCATAATAGCCAAACAACATGGCCTATACTGCTTAACCTCCATCAGACTAATTTTCACAGGTGTTGCGTGATAACTCCGATGTTAATGGGATTAGGGCGTCCTAGGTTAGACTTCAGTCTTGTCTCATTGGTATGATCGGTTTACACAGTACTTTTGTGCACAACTCCACTAGATATTCTGACTTCTTCTCATTTGTCGAAGCAGTAACTAGCGTTTAGAGTATGGATAGTGGATTTGTAGTGATATTGTATATTCTGACTGTGTTTTGACTCAATTTTGAGCCCTTAACTACCAACATTGTTAGTTAGTGACCTTTAAGAATCATCTCCCTCGCTTGGCTTCTCTAGCCTCGTCTGTTCGCCACTCAGTTGATGGGCCTCCTCGCATAATTGTTTCAATCGCCTATTTGTAGAATTCGTATAACATGATAATTATTTTTATGTCTAAAAAAAATTCCACATTGTAATGTATCATCGGTTGGACCTTGAGAAATGATTTGATGTGATATAACTAATCGCATGTGTGTGAACTGTGTCATCATTGTTGTTGTGAAAGTGACTCAAAATTGAAGTTTGGAGTGCAAAATTGATGTTTGTAGGAAGTGCAAAATCGGGGCCCGAATTGGCAAAACCGAGGCCCGATTTTGACTGCTTGTGGAGGCTTCTGGTTTGACAAAAATCGGCGCCCGAATGGAGGAATTTGGGGCCCGATTTTGCGTGACAGTATTTTTTCAGAAATGTATTTTTTGGGCCAGATTTGTTCCAACTTTATGGGAGATACTTTTACTATAAATATAGACTTTGTATCAGAGTAAACCTTGAGATAGAGGGGGCTGAAACAAGGGTTTAGAAAGGCAACAACAAACTAGGGTTTGTCTCTTTGGCAACAAACACTATGGTTTGAGGGTTGATTCACCTTGGGAAACACTATTAGGATTGAGTCTCTTGGTTACGGGAAGAGATTGGGACTTTGGGTACAATTAGACGGGAGAGTTATTCTTGTAACCCATTGATATCTCTTTTGTAAGGTTACTCATCATTATAGTGAAACGGAGGGCTGCTCTCTCCCTCATACTAGGTCAATTTGGACCGAACTAGATCAACAAATTCTTGTGTTCTCTCTTGCTGTTTTCTACTTTTGGCTTGTGTTTATAATTGTTCCATACACTTTGTTTTTGGTTTCTTGATTATCACTTGCTCCACACATTAAGTTTGTTATTGGTGTGATTTTTTTCATGGAATTCACAACAATTGGCGCCCACCGTGGGGCAAGGGTCAAAGGATAATCAAGTACCATGAGTTCGAAGTGGGATATTGAGAAGTTTACCGGAGATAACGATTTTGGGTTATGGAAGGTAAAGATGGAAGCGGTGTTAATACAACAGAAGTGTGAGAAAGCTTTGAAGGGTGTTCGTTACCCGTCACCATGTCACGAGCGAAGAAGACCGAGATGGTGGACAAGGCCAAAAGTGTCATTGTCTTGTGCCTCGGGGATAAAGTTTTGAGAGAAGTAGCGAAGGAACCAAACGCGACATCAATTTGGTCAAAGTTCGAATATTTGTATATGACAAAGTTTTTGGCTCATCGGCAAGTCCTAAAACAACAACTTTACTCATTCAAGATGGTAGAGTCAAAGGCCATCATGGAGCAACTTGTGGAGTTCAACAAAATCATTGGTGATTTGGAGAACATTAAGTTGCATCTTGAGGATGCGGGTGCTCTGGTGGTGTGGTGTTGTTTAGAGGATGAAGAAGGTTATGTTTCTCACCTTGAGAATGATGCCTAGTGGAGTGGTGATCGTCTGGAGAGACGTTAAACACACAACATCAGCCTGGAGAGGCGGTGGTAAGAATACTCATGATCAGTCTGGAGAGGCGGAGGCAACAATACTCATGATCTACCTGTTGAGGTGGAGTTTCAAGGTTGAAAACATAGTGGGATGTACGCATTTGCTAGTTGAGGTAGAGTACGCTCAACTTGAGGTGTAGTTGAACACACTGGGAATGGTACGACTATGGACGACCTTGGGTGCTATGCTCTATAGTGAGCAAGGGATTTCTTCATGAAGACGGAAGGCATTCTGGAGGTTGAAGAATGTATAGCACGGCTTGCGGGATTACCCTAAAAAAAGGCCAAGGGTGATTGTATGCAAGGAGACCTTCAAGGAAGCGGGAGATGTGATAACGCGTAAAATACACTACTATTTTAGCTCGACTTATACATGTTTTGATCTCGGTTTTATAGATTTTTGCAATGTTATGCTGGTATTGTGTGTCTATTTCAGGTATCTGTTGATTAAAGGTCCATGCGCGTCAAAATGATGAAAAATCGGTGAAAAAAAGGAAGAAAGCTCACAGTCACTAGAAAGTCAACAAATTAGATGAGAAAGTCAACGCCAGGCATGACGGCTGTCACGACCCATGACCGGCAGACTGTCACCCCATGTGACGCCCGTCATGGTTTTGAGTTGAAAAAGTCTCCCCACGTTCAGTAGTAGTTTTCCCATTTTCCTGCATTTGCTCCACTACAAGGGACAAGACCAGAGGCACCACAGTTGGAGTTTTTGGCCTATAAATAGACCTGGAACAATCAATATATGAGACAAAGCTTTTTAGAGATAAACTCAGTTTTTAGAATTAGTTTCTTTTTCACTTTTAATTGCTTAGCGTCGTTTAAGGCTTTCAATTTACCTTGTAGCTATCGTACAATTTCAGAACCTTGTTACTTGCAATTTTGAATTAAGAAGTACTATTTCAATTCCATATTCCAGTTTCATCTATTATCCTTTATTTTTATTTTTGTTGTTCGTTGTGTTGTTTCACGTACATGCTTGGCAATTGTGTTCGATGATTTATATTGCTGGAGTGATACACGTAGCTGCTGCCATTTATTTTCCCTGTTGCCGTGATTGACAAAGGCTCCACTAATTCAATTCCAATTCCTTTCATTGTTGTTGTGCACTTATTCCCTTAATTGAAAGTAACCATCATTGCCAGGTTCTTATTTACTTAGTTTCTATTCATTTATTTTGTTTTTCTTTTGCTTCTCTGTTTCAATTATAATGAATAGCATGAACGATTGTTTATTTATTTTACATACCATGTCTGAGTAGTTTTTGTAGAGTCCGGAATGTGATGAATGTCGTACCAATGATATTTTGTTAAGTTGTATGATTAGTACTTGTAACAAGAATTATTTTTAAGTCTGGAAATTCTGATTTTTAATGATAAATGTTTACAGCGAAAGCTGAAATAATGTGATACCGGTTTCATATCGAAAGAGTGAAACCTGTATCTGTCCGTAGATTTTTTTAGGAATTGATTTTAAAATTCAGCGAAAGCGTTTTCTTTAATTGATTTAGAAATTACAAATTTCCAAAAAGAGATTTTAAAATTGTAATTGTACATGCGAAAGCTGACAGTTATAAGGTTAAAGTCTGGTAACGGATGTGCGAAAGCCGACGATACCTTTAAATTTGTTTTTTTACTAAAAATAACTTTTCAAGCAAAAATTGATTATTTTTCAAACGGAGTTTTGACGTTGTAAGGCGTACGCGCGAAAGCGGTCGAATAGATTACAAAGTCAAAATTCGGTGTCATACACGCGAAAGCTGATGACCCCTTTAATTTAATCCTTTTAACGTGCGAAAATATTTTCCTGTTACAATAATAAAACACAATTTAGCAAGCATCAACGGTCGACACGAATTATATTCCGGTCTCTTGTCATTTAAAGTAATTAAAAACAAGTTATTTTCCAATTTTGCAACTAAACTAATTAGCATCGCCTTAGATAAACAACGTGACAATAGATAACGGTACTTGACATTGGTCTCTGTGGGATTCGACATCTTTTATACTAAAACCGATATTTCCGTGCACTTGCGGACCTATCAAGATGTCCTGTGTTGAAGATGTTATGGTGAATCCTTGTGGAACTACCTAAAATTCCTAGTGTAGTTGGACTGCAAGGACCTTCGAGAAGGCGGAAGACATTCTGAGGGCTGAAGGGGTTGAGGTGTGTACTTGCGGATTACTTTAAAAGTCAAGGGTGATTGGGCACAAGTAGATCTTCAAGGAAGCGGGAGATGTTCCGTATTGAACAGGTATGGTATAGTCTTGTAGAACTACCTAAAATTCCTAGTGTAGTTTGGATACAAGGATCTTCGAGAAGGTGGAAGACATTCCGATAGCTGAAGAGGTTAAGGTGTAAACTTGTGGAGCTACTTGGTTTAGTGGGAAGCAAGGGAAAGAGCAGCAAGGTGGTTGATGTTAAATTGGCATCATCACTAATTTAGAGTCAAGGTAGAGATTGTTGTGAAAGTGACTCAAAATTGGAGTTTGGAGTGCAAAATTGATGTTTGCTGGAAGTGCAAAATCGGGGCCCGATATTGACTGCCTGTGGAGGCTTCTGGTTTGACAAAAATCGGTGCCCGATTTTGCGTGACAGTATTTTTTAGAAACGTATTTTTTGGGCCTGATTTGTTCTAACTTTATGGGAGATACTTTTACTATAGATATATACTTTGTATCAGAGTAAACCTTGAGATAGAGGGAGCTAAAGCAAGGGTTTAGAAAGGCAACAACAAAACTAGGGTTTGTATAGAGTTTGTCTCTTTGGCAACAAACACTAGGGTTTGAGGGTTGATTCACCTTGGAAAACACTATTAGGATTGAGTCTCTTGGTTACAGGAAGAGATTGGGACTTTGGGTAGAATTAGGTGGGAGACTTATTCTTGTAACTCATTGATATCTCTTTTGTAAGGTTACTCATCATTATAGTGAAACGGAGGGCTGCTCTCTCCCTCAGACTAGGTCAATTTGGATCGAACTGGGTCAACAAATTCTTTTGTGTTCTCTCTTCTTTTCTCTCTCGCTGTTTTCTACTTTTGGCTTGTGTTTATAATTGTTCCATACACTTTGTTTTTGGTTGCTTGATTATTCCTTGCTCCACACATCAAGTTTGTTATTGGTGTGATTTTTTCATCAGAATTCACAACAATTGTGCCTTAAAGTAGGATAATAATAGGCATGGACCTCTCCCTCGGCTAGCATTTTTTTCTTGGATGAATTTTTCTATGTGTTCCCCTCGTGAATCCAGCTTATTCAAGTCATGACAGGCTTTCCCAACCAATTTCTTTTTTAACCATGGATACATGTCATTGATGGATATTCATAGATATTCAGTGTCAGAAAGTTGTGTTTAGCTTTTCCTAATAGTTTTCTTGAACCTCTCAATGAAATTTTCAACTGATCCACTTGGTAACTAAGATTCATTTAACCAACGATTGTAAATTTTGGCTGAGGCCAATAAAATATTTCATGGAAAAACTTTTCCATGTCTTTGCCCGGTTTGGATTACATTTGGTGGGAGGGAAGAGTACAATGTGAAGGTTGTTTATGTCAATGATAAAGGGAACAATTGTAACTTATGGAACTCATTTTGGTTCGTTCATCGCCACACAGTGAATCTACTGATATGCTCTAAAGTCAACTTTCCATCTTCTACTTAGAAGATAGCAAAGTCAGAAGTCTTATAACCTCTAGGAAATGGCATCAATCTATCGATCCACTCTGGATATGACTTCTAATACACATGTATATTCATGAGTTTCAGTTATATCCAAAAGTGCTTATTGATTGTATCAAATTTGAGATTGGGATCCAACAATTGTTGTCTTAGAGGTCTCACCTCGATTTGCAACTAGATGGAGCTGCATATTTTCTGCGAGTTTTGTAAGCCTAATTGAGTCTGGAATTGAGGTGGGGCAGGTCCCTATGGTTGCTCTAAGTTTTTCTCACCATTGATTTTCCATTGAATCACTTGAACTAACATAGGGTTATATTGGTGAAATGGATTCACAATCCATGACTGTTTTCTAGCATGACTTATTGATACTCGAGGAGTCTTCAAATCCACTCGAGGTTGGTAGAGATGCATCAGGTTGTGCCAGGTATGTTACATGATTAACCAATGCATGTGCAAAATTTGTCCATGACTGTTGCATCGGTAGTTCAAAATTGGATGATGAATTTCTGATGTTGGGTTGCAAGCGCATCCTCTGACATAATAGAAATTGCTCGCTTGATTAAAACTGCTAAGAAGAGGAACATGCACCATGACAATGTGTCTTACAGCCTTAGATGGCCTCCGCTTCATATGTATGTGACCTACTTGAAGGTTAGCCTTATTATAAGCATCATTCACCACTGGCTCCCCCTTTTAGGATTGGTCATGGAAAAAAAACTAGGCTGGAACTAAGGTGTAGTAAACATTGACTATATAGGAACCAGTCAAAATTAATGAGGTATTATCGATATTTTTAACAATGTCTCTCTGATATTGGCTTTCTTGTATTCCTTATGGAAAATTGGTGACTAAATTGTCGCTAGAATTTGCTTGCACGACCTTCTTATAATTCTTATTTTGGACCTTGGTTTCATAATAATAGCAACTTATTTGGAAACTTGATACATGATATCATGTATCCCCATTTCAATATCTTGTAGGGGGCACACGGCCCATGCAAAAGGGCGTATGAGGCAGTAGCGTGAATGCAATTTTGGCAGTTTTCATCTCTTTTCAGAGTATTCTTCCGTCTTGAATTTCCTTGGAACTTGGGAGGAATTTTCACAAACTTGTATTGTATTCAAAAACCTTTTAAGAATCATTTATCTTTATTGTTCATATCCTTGATCCTTCATGTAATGTCTTATTTAGCCAATTTACATGATTTCTCACTAAAAATACTCAAAACACCAATGAAGTTGCATGATTTAGGATAAAAGTGAATTGGAACGAATTGAATGAAAACAATACAAAATATTCCTCAAATGATTGACAAGTCTTTTAGACCTCTTATTTGCCTTCGAACGGAAAGAAAATAACTAAAAACATAGCCTAAAATAGCATATGATGCTCCATCATCAAGAAAGTTGATTCCCTTTCTTATGTTAGGCTTGAAAATCATCTTGAAAAAGAATGAAACCACATTCTTTTTCAATAGGAAATCTATTGGTACCAAAAAAAACATGAGCAATAGGTACAATTTGGAGACAAAAACAACTTCTGATTTCCACACTAAAACCATTATTAGGTGCCAGTTTGCAAATTTACAATTTGGAGTCCTAAGAATTAGGTTTCTTTATGGTCTTTCGACTTCTAGCAGCTTAGTTATTTAATAAAAAACACAAAACTACCTCAAGAAACTCTTCTACAGCCCCCTCACCCACCCATCACCAAATAAACCACTTCCCTTACACCACCCAACCTTGCACTGACTTAGATGGCGTCTCATTCCTCGCCAACCCACTTAGCAAAGAAAAAGTTACCTTAGCCTTAAACTCAATGAGACCTTTCAAATATCTAGGCCCTGACAGCTTCCAATGCATTTTTTTAAAGCAATATTGGCACATTGTTAATAGATGACATATTTGACCTTGTTAAAAATGCCTTTGCTTTAGGTTACTTTGACCCAATTAACTCTGAGACACTCTTATCCTCGTTACCCCTAAATTAACATTCCCACAACTTTTAAAGATCTGAGACCCATTAGCCTCTGCAATATAGTGTAAAATTTCATAAAAAAAGTCCTTCTTAACCACCTTCGACTCCTCCTTGAGACGATTATTCTCCTTTACCAAAGCAGTTTTCTGCCAGGTAAGGGTATTGCGGACAAAGCTATTACTTTGTAGAAAACTATTCACAACATGCGGAAGTCCAAGAAGAAGAATTGTGATGTATCTTTCAAACTTGATTTGGAGAAAGCTTTTGAAAATTTCCAATAGAGACCCAGTGTCACCTTATCTTTTAATCTTATTCATGGAAAAGCTTCCCATATCTATATGTGAAGTAGTTAGTAATAGTAGCTAGCACCCGATTCAAATTGCAAGAAATGGACCCCATGTTTCTCACCTCTTTTTTGCCGACAACGTCCTCCTCTTCACCAAAGGAAAAAAATCTCAATTGATATTCATTACTAATATATTTTATACTTTTCTTTGGGGTTCAGGATTAAAGATCAAACTTTCCAAGTCTAGGCCCTTCTATTCAGCAGGTGTCCCTCGTGCAAAGAACAATTGTCTCACCTTTATATCCACCATTCAGAGTGCACCATCTCTAGATAAGTTCCTTGGTTGTCCCATCCTCAAACAAAGAGAAAAACAAGTGACTTTAATTTTATCATTGAAAAAAGGAAAACTAGGTTGGTCTCTTGGAAGAATCGGCTTTTGAACAAGCCCAGAAGGTTGGCCCTTGCAACTTCAGTTTTGTCTTTTATCCCATACTACTACATGCAGGTTACCTGACTTACGAAAAACATTTGTGACCTTATTGATATAACAACAAGGAAGTTCATATGGAAGAGTTATGATAACATCAGCCTCAATTTGGTAAGTTCGGAAAAACTTAGTAGAATCATCGGCCTCGATATATGTATGGCAAGAGATGACAATACATCTCTCATTGGCAAGTTTGTTGTGGATGTTCTTCAAGAGATAAACAAGCTTTGAGTCTACATTTTGTCCTATAAATATACCTAGAGCCCTCACCTACCTATAATTTCATCATTAAAGTTAAACATGTTCTTAAAGATGGATTTTACTGGTGTTCGGTTTGGAGACTCCTCGTTTTGGCATAACCATTGGAGCTCCTTTGGCCCACTTTGTACCAAGATACCCTTTGTGCATTTTAACGATCTTGCTTTAAAAATCAATGAAGTTTGCAACTAAACATCTCCCAATCTTGCTATCCTCTATATTCACTTGCCCCAAGCCTTCATTGGTGAAACAAAAAACCTCATACTTCATTTCAACCCCAACACTAAAGATACATTCATCTAGTTTGAAACTCCAATGGAGTTTATACTATGAAGGCCAATTTTCTTACTTTTGAAACAATGTAGTGCTAATGCAAAACTCATCTCATGGTCTTGGATTTGACGCCTCCAACTATTAGGGAAAAAATCCTTGTTTAGATAGCTTGTCACGACTTTGTATCTACGTTATCTATTCTTATTTTTCATAACCATGCTCCAAATGGCCTTTGTTCTTGTTGTTCATATTTTGATGAGAATTTCCTTTATTGCATAAGAGCCTATGCGACCTCTATGAATATTTGGCATCATCTAGGTTTCGTATCTATTGAGTTCTTCAATAATATGGACCCTCGTGATTAGCTCAAGCTTGTCCATACCTTGACCAGTTCCAACATTTACGCTGCTGGAGTGTGGTGGTCATGGAGAAATAAGAACTCTAGTTGTTTCTAAAATGCTCTGATCCTAACTTAGCAACTTGTCGTGGAAGCTAGAAATTTGTCTACCACGCTGATTTCTTGCTTTCACCATGCTCGGACTACTAGCCTTCAAGATATACGAGTCTAGTGAAACGCATCTAATCATTTCTCCACTATTATCAATGTTGATGGAAGTTGTCTTGGTAACGCCATCAAAGTGGGCTATGGAGGTTTACTGCGCCGTCATTTGAGGACATGGGTTTCAGGTTTCTCAAGTTACATTGCAGGAACCACTAACATCCTGCTGATCGAGTTTCATGCTATTTATTGGGGACTTTCGTTGGCCAGTGAGATGAACCTTCAAGAAGTTATTTTCTATTCAGATTCTCTCCATTGTGTTAACATTCTCATGGAGCTAACTCCTTGATACCACAAATATGCTACTTTGATTCAAGACATCAAGGATATTCTTAATCTTGATTGGATCACAATCATTGCTTACATCCATTATAAAGGTAATAGTTATGCTGATTTCTTAGCAAAGCTTAGAGCCTCTTCCTTTTTGGATCTCATGATACCCACCTCTCATCCGCCAGACATACTTTGCAGTAACTTGGTTCCGTATATTGTAATTTTCTTTGTTGTGATTTTTCCTTGTTAGCTTTGTAACCAAAAATTAATCTTTTCCATATAAAACATTCATTCTATTTCCAATTTTTGGTTCCTTAAAAAAATAGTATAAATATATAGATAATGAATAAATAGTAAATACATGTCACTACCAAAAAAATATATATAGGAAATACATGTTCTGTCAAGAAAAAAAGTAAATACATGAATCTCTTCTGATATATTTTTTTTATCTCGCTAACGAGTGCCCTAAAGTTACTCTTTAAGGATTATCAATTGGGTCTTGTTAACCGATGCTTTGGGCACACTAGTTAACAAACTAAAAGTAGAAAGAAAAGTTCAGTTTTATATTAAGATGAACACTTTTTCAATTTTTAAAAAGTAGAATACATAATTTCAAAAGAATGTTTCCTTTTATAATTCATTAACAAGTGCCCCGGGGAACTTGTTAACATTTCACTTATAAATTAAGAACTATTCAATGATAAATTAAGAAACTATTCATTGAAAAAGTATAATGCTTCAACTTCTGATGCATTGAATGCATAAACTTACATAAATACTTATCATCTAATGTCTTTAAAGACTGTCCTAAAGAAGAGTAATGCTACGGTCAGTCGTTTGTACACTCACCTTTGGTTACTCACTAAGATATGATGCCACATCACTATTTTCACTAAACCATGTAACTGGCAACCGGTAGAACCGGTTTGAAATTTCCAACACCCACATCTCGTTTTCTCTCTCTCTCTCTCTCTCTCTCTCTCTCTCTCTCTCTCTCACACACACACACACACACACACACACACATACACACACAACCAGCCACAGCATCCCTCTACCTCACCGCGAAGCATCCCAAGACACCGACCGTTCATCCGCAATGGTAAACTACCACCCCAACTCTTTATTCCTTGCTCTTTCAGTGGATGATTTACTTTAAATATGGTTTTGACGATCAGAAAACAACTAACAAAAGAAGGAGAAGTTAATAGGTCTGTCGTTGAACCAATCCCAACATACAATAGGATAGTTTAAAACAAAAAGCTTACAAGGAAGGACACTGATCTGGTCTCTGATGGTTGTGGCAGTGAAAAGCTAGAAGAAAGTAATAATTTGTAAGGAGAGAATTTGATTCTCATCATATAAGTAAGAAAATAAAAATGTCAGAATGACAAGAGGAGAGGGAAAGTGATTCTCACCGTCTATCATCATTGATTAATAAGAGTATCTTTTGAAAGAAGTGTGAAAGATGGTGGAGATTGATTACAGGAAGGTTGGGTTTCATGGAGGTAACATTGGTGGTGAATAATCCGAAGAAGAAAGACAAAAGTAGGCTAACACTTTTTTGGAAGAAAAAAAAAATGTTGGTTAAAAAAAACGTAACTTGCTGTATCGGTTCACAGGTTAGTGAACAAAAAAAGAGGGTTACGTGGCATCTAATATACAACGTGTGTTCAAGAGCAAGTGCATAATTGATTGTCGCTAGCACCCCTCCATAAAGAATATTCTAAGGACACTAGTTTGCATTTCCCTTTTCTATTTTCTTTACAATTTTTTTTAAAACCAAAAAGAGGAGCAGCAAAGTGCTACTACCTCAAAATATTATATGTGAAAAAAAGAGAGATATACAAAAAAAGGAGGGGGACGAAGCAAAAACCTCCTAAAGGTTAGATACCCTAAAGTTGGGTATCCCTTGCTTGTCATGTGCAAAAAGGTCCCTAAGAAAATCAGGCAAGGCCAACCAAATAGTTACACCATTAACAACCAGGCCTATGGAAGCTAACTTGTCAGCACATCTATTTCCTTCTCTATAAATATGGGAAACAACAAAATTCATCTGGTACAAAAACTTCTTGTAGTTTAACCACCTGTTTCTTATGCAACAAGGAATCATGGCATCATTGCTGAAGGCCATAACAACAAGAGAAGAGTCAAACTCGATCCACAGGTTCTTCTAGTTACTTTGTGAAGCAATCTTTGTGGCCTTCATTACAGCAGAGAGCTCAGCAAGATAGGCACTACAGCCACCTAAGTTTTCAGCAAAGCAAGAGAGAAAATTAGAACTAGAGTCCCTAAAAATTCCTCCACATGCTGAAGTTGTTGAACTAGCTGCTCCATCAGTATTACACTTTATCCAATCAAAGTATGGGGGAGACCAAAACACTTCTTTGATGCTAACAGGCTTAGGAGAATGAATGTTAACATCAAACTTCTTCAAGGTGATAAAGTCTTTGACAGAAGAATTGGAGACCTTTGATGTATTGTTTCCTGAAAGGTTAACTGCAGAGATGATATTATTAACTGCACTCTTCCAGTTACGTTTAGAGTCATGAAATCTGATTTGGTTCCTATAGTACCAAAGTGCACTAAAAATGTTGACAATGGTAGCTTGAATTACTGATTTGCACTGAGAGGACCAATCTCTATCACAGATGGTCCATATGTCCAATAGACTGAAAGTGCAGGGCAGAATCAAGTATAGAAGCAAACCAGCACCGAATCATGAAGGCAAACTTGCATTCAAAAAACAAATGGAATGTGGTTTCAGCATTAGATGAACATAAGGAACACATTGATGAGAAAGAGCAAGCTCTTTGCTGCAGCTTCTCATCAGTGGGCATCTTATCATGAATCACTCTCCAAGCAACTAGTGATTTAGATGGGGGAATGTCAATTCTCCAAATGTGCTTGGCCCAATGAAAAATGGTTGAAGGTTGCTTTATGAAGGAATAAGAATCCTTTAAGCCCAGTTCACCATTTGTTGTGTGCTTCCAAACCAGTTTGTCTTCAGACTCCTCAAAGGGAATGATGACTTGCAAGATAATAGGTCTGATAGTGGGGTACTGAATAAAAATATCTTGAGGGATACTCCATTGGCCTTCATGAATGTAGTCACAAACCAGCTTTGGGAAGCCCTGAAAATCTGCAATGGTTAGCTGCAAGACATCTTTTATTAGATCACCACAGCAAGCATCCAACCAAAAATTGATGCTTCTTCCATCCCTCAAAAGCCAGTATGAATTGTCAATCACTCTTGGAAACTTATCTTTGATACTTGACCAGATGGAGGAGAAAATGTGATACTTAATGGCACAATTTCCTCTAATAGCTCTACCTTTGACAATTTTAGCCCAATCTTCATTTGATTGCATCAAATCAAAACAAAGTTTGAGATTAAAAGCTTCATTCAAAGAGATCAAGGATCTTAAACCCAAGCCCCCTTTTGAATAAGGTTTGCAGATTTTCTTCCAAGCAATTGTCACTAATTTCCTCTTTGATGTGTCCCAACTCCAAATGAAATTCTTTATCCACTTTTCAATGTCTTTCAGTAAAGAAACATGCCAAGAATAGATTGACATTGAATGAGTTAACATGCTGAAAATGACAGACTTTACCAGTTGCACTCTGCCTGCTATAAACAACAATGAAGCTTTCCATGCTGAGAGTTTGGCCTTGATCTTGTCAGTAATTGGTTGAAGGTATATAGATTTTGGTCTCCCTTTGAATATTGGCACCCCAATGTATGTAAAAGGTAAACTACCCATTTGAAAACCTAAGAGGTCAACTATGTTGTGTAACCTACCTTGTGAAATACCACCAACAAAAATTGTAGATTTTATGGCACTTATGATTTGACCAGCACTATTAGCATATCTAGTGAACAGATGATGCAAAGCTATGAGACTATCAATATTACCTCTGCAGTAAATCATAATATCATCAGCATACAGGCAGTGGGAGGGAATTTGAATGTTTCTTGCTCCAGTTATCAATTTCACTTTTCCTTCATCCACAAGTCTGGAGATTCCTCTACTCAAAACTTCTTCTGCAAGACAAAAAAGAAGGGGTGATAGGGGGTCACCCTGCCTAACACCCCTTGTGCAATTAAAGTAACCTTCTTGACTGCCATTGATAGAGATAGAAAGAGTAGTTGAAGAAAGAATGACATCTATCCAATTGCAGAATGTTTGATTGAACCCAAAACACTTGAGGACCTTCAAAAGAAACTTCCAATCAAGTGTATCAAACGCCTTTGTAATGTCAATCTTGAGAGCTAAGTTTCCACCAAAAGCCTTCTTGTCCAAAATGTTGATTACTTCAGAAGCAAGACACAGGCAGTCTTTAATATTTCTTCCTTTGATGAAATCTTTCTGATTGTTGGAATCAATTGATAGGAGGATGCATGCCAGTCTGTCAGCAATGATCTTGGATATCACCTTAAATTTGAAATTTGCCATAGCAATGGGCCTGTAGTGTTCCACTATATCTGCATTTGGTATCTTTGGAATGAGGATTAAGGTGTTGGCATTATAGTTAGGTAGAAACCAGCCTGAAACAAAAAACTGCAAAACAGCATCAAAGAGTTCTTTATGGATGACTTCCCAATAAGTTTGAAAGAAGTATGCTCCAAATCCATCAGGATCAAGGGCACCATCTTTGTTGAGACCATGAGTGGGAATCATGGTGAGCATTTGATTTGTGTTGTCACCAACCAGATTAGGGATTACTTCATCAACAAGTAACTAGTCCTGCAAAAAAGGGTTAGTACAAAATAAATTTTTATAATAATCTACAATATGATTAGAAATGTGTTGTGGTTCAGGTAATGACATTGTCTCCATCTCTCAAGCTAGCAATCATTTTGGTTTTGTTTTTAATCTTAGAGTTTGTGGAAATAAGCAGTGTTTCTATCACCATTCACATGCCAGTTGGTTTTTTCTTTCTCTTGCCAGTAACATTCTTGTCTCTCGAGGGCTTTGTTGAAATCACATTGAGCATTTTTCTCAAGATCAAGAAGGTTATCAGAAGGGCCAGTAGTGTAGATTTGAGCTTGAATATGGGCTAGGTTTGATTCAGCAGTCTTCACATATTCATGTACATTCCCAAAAGTTTGCTTGTTCCAAACCTTGAGCTTTGCTTTAAGGTTCTGCAGCTTCTTAGTAAGAATGAACATTGGGCAACCAATGACAGGCTCATTCCAAGAGGAAGCAAGGACATAGGAAATAAATAATAGAAAATACATCATGTTCTGTCAAGAAAAAAGTAAATACATGAATCTCTTCTGATAGTATTTTTTTTTTTTACATGCATGAATTCGACACTTAAATTCAGGAAATCGTTTGTTTATCACTTTAATTCTTTCAACAAAACTCAACACGCATTGCTAAATTAATATTACTACTAGGGATGGAAATAGGCTAGGGCGAGCTAGGCTTTGCAAGGCCTGAGCCTGGCCTGCCAAATTTTTTAAAGGCTTAAGCCTGACCTGTGGCCTGTCATAGGCTTATTTTTTAGGCTTGAGTCTGGCCTTCTGAAAGCTTGTTCCGGCCTGCTACCTTGTTTAAAAGCATATATCATATGAACATCTTTAAATAAGCAATGTGATCTAAGTTTAAATAGATTGACGAACTCATAGATCAATTAGATTAAACTATCTTTTGATAATCAATGAGTTTTTATGGAATTTGACTATATATTGTATCATATTTCAATTCTAATTTTATAATAATACATTTATGGCTTAATAAGCCTTTACCCCCTGTAATATAGTCCACTTTTGGTTTTGTTCCCTTTAAAAAAAAAATTGGATTCGGTCCTTGTAAAAAAAAATTGTTTTAGAATACCCCCCTAGACCAGCTGAATGTGCATTTTCGCTGATGTGACACGTTTCGTCACCTTTTTTGGATGACGTGGCACGTTGACTGTATAATTATTTTTATTTTTTAATAGGGTACACGTGGCATTTGTGATTTTTTTATTAAAAATAAAAAAAATTCTAAAAAATTATTAATAGTGAAAAATATTATGAAAAATCATATAAAAATGAAAACAAAACTGGAAAAATTAATAAAAATGAAAAAAAATCTGGTAAAATGAAAAATAATGAAAATAATTTGGAAAAATAAAAAAATCCGGAAAAAGTTAAAAAAATGAATAAAAATTAATATATTTCGAAAAATTCATATTTCCAGATATTTTTTAATACCGAAAAAATTTAAAATTCTGAAGAAAAAAAAAGGAAAAATGAATAAAATTCATATATTTTTTTTGAAAGTAAGAAGTTTTATTTTATAAAAAAATAAAAAATTCAGGAACTTAAAATATTTCGAAATTTATGAATATAATAAGAAAATATATTTCAATTTGTGATTAAAAAAATTGCTGGTTTGTCAATTCGCTCTGCTAGGGTTTGCAACCTAGCATGAGCGTAACCTCCATTTGAATTCTTCCATTTCAATATTTGACTCAATTTGTGTGTCATTGACTTCATCTCCAAATCATTGGATTCTTCTTATTTTTGTTGGAGTTAATACGTAGGTGTTGTTTTCATGCTAAATGATTACAATCGGTGCTTGTTTTCAACCACGGCCAATTAATCAATTCACACAAAGGTCATTCAATTAAGTGCTTACGGTTAATTGGTGGCTACTTTTGTGTCAATTGCTTTTCGTTCCATTACGTAATTCCAGCCTATCACCAAAATTGCAACCTTTCTGTTATTGCGTTTTGATTGTTTCCAACACTTTCTGCTATGCCTTTCGACTGGCAGGCAGAGTTGTTATTGCCGACAACTGCACCCTCCAAAGCTGCGCAATCTCCCATGGCACTGCCGCGGTCCTTTGCACAAGCACTTGTCGCATCGCACGACAAAGCTACCAACGACAATCTGCCACAACCTACAATCCGTGGTGAGACTCTCTCTATTCGTATTACTCAGCCAATTTATGAACAGGGGGTCAATGTGTGTAAGAGAAACCTTCGTGGAAGGTTGGTTCTAAACAAAGGAGATAAACCCTATGCGTCGAACGAAATTAAAGACAAGCTTCGAAAACAATGGAAGACTGCTGCACCTTGGATGTTACTATCTTTAGGTAGGGGCTTTTATGAATTCTTTTTTGCCACTGAATCTGATTTGCAAATTGTTTAGGCAATGGGAACTGTGAACTTGAAGTCGGGGGTGTTACGTTTATTTGAATGGTCGGTGGATTTTGATATGCATAATCATAGAAATACACATGTGCAAGTATGGATCCGATTGATGCCACTGCCACAAGAATATTGGATGGAACGTACTCTATGTGAAATTGCTAGTGCGGTTGGCACGCCGCTAGTTCTTGACAATGCAACCTTGAAAAGACTTTTTGGACACTATGCACGTATATTAGTCGACATTGATTTTTCCAAAAAGATTTTTCACAAAATTCTCGTCGAACGGGAAGGTGGTTCTTATCCTGTGGAAGTCGTTTATGAACGGATTCCAGATTTTTGTTTGCATTGTCAGACACTTGGACATGATGTTACAAACTGTCGTTGGTTGTACACAAGGAAGGAAGACATGTCTAAGGATAAAGTTGCAAAAGGGAAGACGCATATACCAGCCAAGAAACCTCAATGGGTGCCTAGTAAAGAGATCCCCTCTGGTATAGGTTCATCCATTGCATTTGCAGCACCTAAACCTACCGAGCCACAAATCAATTCGACTGATGCTGATGGTTCTACTTATGCAGCTCCAACACTAGCTCAGACACCCCCTTGCGTGTCTGAGGAGATCCCCCAAGGCTCTTTGCCTTCGCGCCCAGTGTTGGAGTTAGCTTCCCTTGATGATGTGCACGCTGACGTGCTTTCAGATGATGTGGAACAAGTAAATTCTGAATCACGGGAGGAGTTGGTGATACCCCGGATTCAGAATGCACCTGTGATGCATCCATCCTCAGATGCCCATGATGATGAGCGTTCTTCTACTGTTGATTTGGAGGCCTCTACTTCTGCTAGGGAGATGTCACAAACTCAACTTGATATAGTGCATGATGACGTGCAAACCAGTCCCCAAGATGGTCCCCTTGTTGTTAGATCCATCCCTGACGACACCGCCACTTTTTTTTAGAAATGGAGCGCCTTGCTCAGAACACCAATTACACAGTTGAACATTCGGGGACTGATGAGAATGAAGACAGAACTTTGACTGTTTATGAACCACATAACAATCTAAATGTGCAGCACGACTTGGACCTCTAGATGCGTGTTCGTGAATATGACAAAGCTAATGCAGATAAACCTTTCACTCCGGTCTTATCTCAGAAACAGAAACAATAGGTTAGGAAAAATCTTCAGATTGGTAAGCCACCGCCTTATAAAACCCGCTCTCAGGGAGGATCCACTTCAGGTGATCAATGAATTTTCTTTATTGGAATGACTCGACGAGTGCTTTAGGGAGTTGATTTACTTGCTAATATGGGTCATCCGATACAAGGCAGAACTTGGTTCTTGGTGTTGCCTCAGGCTCTTCAGACTAACTTCTATTTTGACCAGAGTGGGTTCCCTCGCTCTCGGTTCCCGTAGTCAGGTGTTTCCTTTTCTTTTTTTAATATTTGTTGTTTCTTTTTTCTTTTCTTTTTTTGATGTTTCTTCTTTGTTTTTTTAGGGTTTTGGCCTAGTCCCCCCTCTTGTACTTTTTCCCCCTTTTTTTAATAAAATTTTCTCTGAGATTGGCGGTATAGGATGGGGGTTCTGCGGGGTGCCAACCTAGTTGGGTTGTCGTTACTTCCCCTTGATGCCTGTCCAATCTCCTGACTTAGCAAAAAAAAAAATTCAATTTTTTTAAGAAAAAGTTCAGATTTGTCTATCGAAATAAAAAAGAATGTTTTTTTTTATTTTTTATACAAAAAATAAAAATATTGGAAAATATTTTCATAATTAAAAAAACATAACATTAGATCATGAAGAATAGAATAAAATAAAATTCTAGAAATTAATTTTCAAATTCAAAATAATTATATAATATTATATTTTCGATTTTTTTTATAATTTTAATTTAATTCAGTTTTTTTTATAATTTTTCCATATTTTTTATTATAAATTTTCTAGAGTTTTTTCATTATATTTCATTTTACCATTTTTTTTTTCATTTTTATTAAATTTTCCGTTATTTTTTTATTTTTTGCAGAATTTATTTCATTTTTATTAATTTTTCCGGAATTTATTTTATTTTTTATGAATTTTTTAATTTTTATTTTAAAAAAATACAAATGTTATGTGTACCCCATAAAAAAAAATACTACCTCCGTCCTTATATATAAGACCCTTTTGCTTAAATCATGGGAATTAAGAAAGTTGATATTTGTATTAAAGTTGTTTGTAATCACTATTGTTTTTACAATTTTATCCTTAAGAGAGAGTTGGTTTATGTTTTCCATATGTTATTTATTGATGATTGAAGAAGAAAATGTATAATAAATAGGGGCATGTATGTAAAGAAATAATTAATGTAGTTGGAAATAGCAAAAGGGTCTTATAAAAAGGGACGTCATGGTGGCTGCAATTATTCACGTTGTTTATTGTATTTGGCTTTCTCGGAACGCGATTAGATTCAGTTCGGCCCATCCTTCCCTTCATGATACTATGGCCAAAATAACATCTTTTGTTGCTATGTCGGGTATGAATTCGAATGGTAATTGTCTCCCTTTTGAGGTTGCTGTTTTAAATAACTTCTTGGTCCACCCTTCTTTCCGGCGTGTCAAAGAAATTGTTTCCGTGGTTTGGAAGCCTCCCACCATTACTTGGGTGAAGGTTAATACAGATGGCTCGGTTGCTAATCTTAATGCTTCTCGTGGTGGTATTTTTCATGACTTTTGAGGGACCTTTTTGGGATGCTTTGCTAGTAATGTCGGTAGTGGGTCTGTCTTTGAAGCGGAGCTGATGGGTTTAATTATAGCTATGGAATTTGCTATCAGTAATCATTGGAATCGTTTGTGGCTGGAATGCGACTCTTCTAGTGTTGTGCATGCATTTAAAAATGCTACTCTCATTCCTATCCGTCTGAGGAACCGCTGACATAACTGTTTGCAGCACGGTATGACGGTAATTTGTTCTCATGTCTTCCGAGAAGGAAATTGTTGTGCAGATAAACTTGCTACTTTGGATCATGAAGTGACGGATACTATTTGGTACACAACCATGCCTTCCTCTTTGGCAGTTGATTTTTCTAGGGACAGAAACGGCTTCCTAATTACCGTTTCCCTTAGTTTTTTTTCTGCTTCTTTTTTATTGTTGTCTCCGAGGGTTTTGGCCTAGTTCCCCCCTCTTGTATTTATTTTTCCCCCTTTTTTTAATAATACTACGTATTGGAAAGGCAGTAGAGGATGGGGGTCTCATTAGGGTGCCAACCTAGTTGGGATGCTTCAATATTCCCTTGATGCCTAACCTTTCTCTTGGCCTTATCAAAAAAAAGGGACAAAAAAAATTCTCAAAATGGTCTTATAATTAGGGACGGAGGTAGTAAAATTAATTATACAATCAGCGTGCCACATCAGCATAAATGCACAATCAGCTGGCCTAGGGGGTATTTTAAAACAAATTTTTTTACAAGTACCGATCAAAAAAAAAAAATTTACATGGGGCAAAACCAAAAGTGATCTATATTACAAGGGGTAAAGACCTATTATTATTGAAAAAGTTAACAAATTTATATTTTAATTCAAAGTGCAAAATATAATATAATACTAAATAATATTATTCATATTTATTTAAATAGGCCGGCCTAACAGGCTTAAGAGGCTTTTTAAGTGGCATGTGACCTGGCCTATTAAGCTAAATAGGCTTAAAAAAAAAGTCTAAGTCTTCTCTATTTAAGAAAAGAGTTTAGCCTAATCTAACCTATCATAAACTAGGTCGTAGGCCCTCTAAACTGAACTATTCTCATCCCTAGTTACTGCTCCCTATTGAAATTCTGTATTGACATTGCTAGTAATCAATCAATTGCCATTCCTTGATATACTACCAAATAACTTTCCAATTACGGGGTCAGTAAAAATCAATCTCACAATCAAATTGAATGCTTTAGCCTTTAGCACGTCACGGCCAAATTCAATATCAATACCGTTTTTCGCAGATGACAATAGGATTTGTCTTGTAACAAAAAATAAGGATTTTGTCAAAAAGGAAAAACAATACTCCAAAATAGGATTTTGTCTAGTAACCAAAAAAAACAGGATTTGTCAGAAAGAATACTAATACTGAAAAAATAGGATTTTGCAGATAATCAATTTTTATATTAAAAATATCTAATTTGTTAATAACAAAATTCAAGTATTTTTTGAATGCATTAGCACGTCACGGCAATATTCACTATCAATACCGGATTTTGCAGATGAAAAATAGGATTTGTCTTAGTAACAAAAAAACAATACTCCAGAATAGACTTTGTCTTGTAACAAAAAAAAGATTTTTCAGAAAAAATACTACTAATACCTAAAAAGTTCCTTCAAAAACTAATACCTAAAAAATAGGATTTTACAGATAATCATTGTCAATATGAAAAAATAAATTTTTCAATAAAAAAATTAAGTAGTTTTTTACAATAAAAAAATTATAATATGGAAATAGGATTATAGGAGTCAACTAATGATTTATATCTTCTAAAAAAAACTAATGATGAATATATTTAATATAATTAAATACTATTGATTGAAGTTGACAACTTTACAATTATACACCATATTAAATAAATTATTCCAAATATTAAAAGCTGAAAAGTGGTGAAGACTGAAGACCATAACCTTAACCCTTTCACAACTCTTTAAATTCTACGTTGTATTACCAATGCTATAAAAACATTGTCATTGCCTCATATCTTTCACAAACAACATGGGATTCTCTAAAACCTCTCTATCTCTTTTGTTATTGTTCGTTTTGTTTTCTTCCTCATATGCAACTTCTCGCATCACACATCATAGAAGTTTTTCATCAACACCAAAATTTTCACCAAACCAACGAGCCGAAAAGCTTATAAGAAGCTTTAACTTATTGCCAAAGGATCCAGTTAATATAATTCATGGTGATCACTCTATTGATCATTTTGTCCCTGGAAAAATCGTCGAGAAGAAGTTCTCATTTTTTAGTGATTCTGATGGTCCTTCTATTGAAGATCTTGGTCACCATGCCGGATACTACTCGCTTCCTCGTTCCAAATCCGCAAGGTAATTAAATTTGCATCCTTTTTATTGTAAGATAATATTATGAATATATCACGTAATGCACTCCGAGGTTTAAAATTTGTATTTTCAAAACTCAAAATCCGATTCTTTCAATTTTGATTGAATGATTCACAATATGTTAATATGTGGACTCAAAGGTGTGACAGCAATGAATCTGAATTTGTGAAATGAAGTTAGGACCATAGTGACGATGTAAACAGTGTGATTATTTTTTTTTATAAAACCATATTTAATTAAATAGTTAGAATAAAATGTCATGTGGTGATGTACCAAAAAAAAAAAAAATGTCATGTGGTGATGAGTTAAAGTAGTTTGAATCCGAAAGCAATGCTTATGTTCGATGAGATCCAGGTCAAAAGGTCGTTGTGCCGATTTGTTCTGAATAATATACTTAGCTGTTATATAATTTTATTAGTCGGTAGTGATATTTTCAATGTGACTATATAGATCTTAAGGAACCATAACATTGTACTACAAGTAACATATTACACGTCATGCACATATAATGATATAATCATTATATCATCATATATATTTACACAAATGACTCTTGATAATTCTTGAATTTAATTACTAACATTCCAATATTAATAGTGGTATGAAATTATATATTTAAAATTTGACTTAATTTTGTGGACATGAATTGAACTTTATTTTTTGTTTATTTATTAAATTGCAGGATGTTCTACTTTTTCTTTGAATCAAGAAAAAATTCTAAGGATGCCCCAGTTGTGATATGGTTGACTGGAGGTCCAGGTTGCAGCAGTGAACTAGCTTTATTTTATGAGAATGGTCCTTTTAAAATTGCCAATAACTTGTCTCTTGTGTGGAATGATTATGGTTGGGACAAGGTAATAACATTCAATTCTTATGAAACATCTTTGTTTTGATTTTGTGTCACGAGTTTATGATGGTTCTAAATTGCGGTTGCAGTTGTAGTTACATTGCAAACTTTGATACTAATTTATCGACAAATTTAGCTGATGCAGCGACAATTGCAATTGTGATGTTGTTCTAAATAAATCTAACCGTCGTAAATTTTAAAGATATTTAAAACAACATCACAAGGATGATCAACCATATAAATTGAGAATCAAGTTGATAAATAGAGCATACCAAAACATTGATTGACAATGAGAATCAAGTTGTTACACCAAATATGTTTTATTATTGACATTATGACTAAAGGTGTTTTTTCATTTTGTAGGCATCAAATATTCTTTTTGTTGACCAACCAATTGGGACAGGTTTTAGCTACACTTCAAATGAAGATGATATTCCACATGATGAAACTGGTGTTAGCAATGATTTGTACGACTTCTTGCAGGTAAATATAAATATCATTTTCCCAATTAATATCTTAGAAGCATTAATCCACATATATCAAATGTTACTATATGATTAGATTAACTAATTTTTTATTTATGATAATCACAGGAGTTTTTCAAGCAGCACCCTAAGTTTGTTAAGAATGACTTCTATATTACTGGAGAATCATATGCTGGACATTATGTTCCTGCTCTTGCATCTAGGGTTCACCAAGGAAATAAAGGCAAAAAAGGGATCACTATAAACCTCAAGGTCATACAATGTCCTATTAATTTTATATTATGAATATATGAACACAATTTTTATGTAGTGTAACAAAATTTGAAAAAATGTTATTTTCTACAATCCGTGATTGACGATAACATAACATTTGATGTCTCTATTGCGGACTTTATTAATACTGCTTTATGAACTCAACAAATGAGGATCGTAACGCAACTTTCAATTTTGCGGCAACTTAAACCATTGTTTATGATTATGATAAGATTATTATTTGTTTTTTCTTGCATGTTTTGATTAAAATTCATTCCAATACAATTACAGGGTTTTGCCATAGGTAATGGGTTGACTAATCCAGCAATTCAATACCAAGAATACTCTCAGTTTGCATTTGATAACAAAATGATTACAAAGGACGATCAAGCTGATATAAACAAGTTGATCCCAGATTGCGAGGTTGCCATAAAAACTTGCGGTACAAGATTCGTTTTACACTTTTATCACACCCATTTTCACTAGTATTGTCAAATAGCGCGGCTATAGCGTAATAGAATTTGAAGCTATTGTTCTGCAATACACTATTTGGTACAAAGTGTTGTCTATGATAATATTGTACGGCAGAATTTGAACAAACCGCTATTTTTTGCGATTTGTGAATGACAAACTTATTTTATTTGAATTGGCAGAGAGTAAAGGGGGAGAAAGTTGCTCATCAGCCTTATACCAATGCGAACAGATAATCAATAATATTTTGTCCATTGCCGGTAACGTTAATGTAAGTACCAAGTAATCATGTCTGAAAAGATATTATTTGCTCTTAAATAATTTTTCAGCTATAGTTTAATTAAATGCAATATTGTAAATTGCAGTACTATGACATAAGAAAACAATGTCATGGATCATTGTGTTATGACTTCTCAAATTTAGAGAAACTTCTAAACAAGAAGACAGTTAGGGATGCTTTAGGTGTTGGGGACATAGACTTTGTTTCATGCAGCAAAGAAGTGTATAATGCAATGTTGCAAGATTGGATGAGAAACTTTGAAGTGGATATTCCTGAACTTCTTGAGGATGGAATTAAGGTTCTTATATATGCTGGGGAATTTGATTTTATTTGCAATTGGCTTGGTAAGTGACCCTCTTGATTTTTTTTCTGGGTCAAGTAGTCTGAGGTTCGAATCCCAGCCCCTGCATATAACAGTGCATTGTCCCTCTCAACTGAGCTATGCTCAAAGAAACTATTATTATTTAATGTGACAATAATAAATTTTCTATTTTATTCTCATTTGGGCAGGGAATTCAAAATGGGTTCATGCAATGAAGTGGTCAGGTCAAAAGAAATTTGCGGCATCCAAAACAGTTCAATTTTTGGTTAATGGTAAAAAAGCAGGATTGTTGAATAGTTATGGACCTCTCTCTTTTCTAAAGGTTAGTTATATAGTTGGTGAATTCATAAACTATAATTATATTTTTCTTAAACTTGACACTGTTGATTCAACTTTTGGTTAATTTTATTTATGTGATGTGTAACAAACAGGTGAATGGGGCAGGACATATGGTCCCTATGGATCAACCAAAAGCTGCACTTCAGATGTTGGCAAACTGGATGCAAGGGAACTTGAATAGGACAAGGATTTAATTTTAATGTTAATTGATAGAATCATGTCTAGATTAAAATCAAAACATCCTCCAACACTGAGATAGTGATCACAACTTTGTTGTGTACGTGACTTCATGTATAATGTTTTGGAGGATGAAATTTATATTCCTGTTCTCAAACTCTCAGCTCTAAGTTTACTTGTTTGTGTTTCTAGGATAAACAATCATATTGACGGGGCTTTTAGCCCAGGGCATTAAAAAAAATTATGCTGAGGATGAAACAAATGATACAAAATAGACTTGACTGACCGGTTCAACTCGAAATTGGGGTGTAGTTCACCGATCATCGCAAACTCCAATAAGAAAATAACAATCATTGATTTGGCTAAACTCCAATATTGCAACAAGTTAATGACAGAAATAGAAGAGAGATAAAAAAAAAATCATTGGTTTAGGACAACAGTTTTAGAGTAAAGTGCTGCTACAAGTATAGAATATAAATGTAATGTAAGATTCCTTAAAATTTCATTATGTCTAGGCTCTCACTAAATCATTTTTGCTTCAGTTAAATATGATTCATGCTAAGCGTCTCCTTTGATTTTATTCGTACTTAATTGCACAGCATTGCGCTGTAGATTTGGACTTTGGAGTGATTACAAATTACAAAGCGGGAAAAGATAAAGAGTCAAAACGGGAGGCCAAATTTACACAGTTGCGATATTTGGCGTCAAAAGTGTCGTTAAGTCTTTTATTTACTTGTTCATAGCATTCAAATTGTTCTTTTATTTACTTTTTCTCCTTTCATATGGATTATGGCATTGCTTATCTTCATATGCTAATTTTATGACCTTTTTATTTACCGATTCATGTCATTGAGGGCGCTACTTGTTCTGATTATTTTTTTCTGCTCATTTTGCTTCATTTAATGGAACTATGCCATTTGAGTGAGTGTTTTGAATTGTGCTTAATTAATATATTTTTGTATCTCTTTGGTCTTTAGTAGGATGAAAACTTGGAGGAACCCAAAATGATCAAGTTGTGCCGGCAAAAATCGTGTGTTTAATGCATGGTTTTAAATTGAGGTCGTTGCACCCCCTCAGCTTGATGCGGTTGCGGACATTGTCACAACCAACTATTGTGGCCGCATCACGTTATGCTGCCCGCAATTTGAAACCACGGTTTAATGCATTGCGAATGTTGGGCTCTCAAGGTTTGTCAATCCTCAAAGATTCCGATTTGAGGAGTGTTGCTTTGTATACCTTATTTTCATTATCATTTGATTCTAGGATTTTGTCTGAATTTGTTTTTTAGCTTTTGTCCTAATTGTTTCCCCAACTTAAAAGTAGCTGAATTGGCTTCTAGGTACCATGAAAAGGATTTATTTAGGAATTTAAAATAGATAGTGGCAAATTTATAGATGCAGCTATAGAAGTGCTTCTAGCTATATTATTGAAAGTTTACAATTATAAAACCAAATAATATCATTCCTTAAACCTTTCATACTCTCTATGGTTACTTTGCATAGCCAATGCTATACAGACTTTGCCATTGCCTCACTTTTTCCACTAACAACACAGAACACCATGGGATTCTCAGAAACCTCCCTGTCTGTTTTGTTATTGTTTGTTTTATTTTCTTCCTTGCATGCAACTTCACGAGTCACACATCATCGACATAATCCAACAAGTTTTTCACCAAACCAACGAGCAGAAAAGCTCGTTAGAAGCCTTAACTTATTCCGAAATGATCCGGTTAAGATGATACATGGTCACTCTGTTGATTTTGTCCCTGGAAAGATCGTGGAGAAAAAGTTCTCGTTTTTTGGTCATTCTGATGGTCTTTCTATTGAAAATCTTGGTCACCATGCCGGATACTATTCTCTTCCTCATTCCAAAGCTGCTAGGTAACTAATTTTTTTTTTGAAGAAGCTAAATTAGCCCACTTAAATTGACACTGGAGAGAATCGAACCTGAGACCTCGAGGAGTGCTAGGTAACTAAATTAATATCATTACCGTTGGCGTTGTTGCATTATGATGCATAATTTTCTGTGATTTACAATCACAATGCAATTGCAGCCTGATGCAGTTGGAGACGCTATCACAAACGCAATATTGCGGCTGTGTCATGCTATACAGCCAATCTTCTAGACCCTTGAATAGAAAAAAAAAAGGTGGAGGGGTCTTTACTATGAAATGTGGCTGAATAAACCAGACTATCCTTACCTCACAGCCGAACTCCGGATTACTAGGGCCCCTTTCCCCCGAGAACCGGAGGGTTAACACCAAAAAAAAAAGTTTAAAGATGAGTATCTAAACACGAGAGAGAAAAATGGAGTCATTTCCCCAACTAAAATAATTTCACAGTATGATTTGATTATTCCTAAACTTCATTATTTGCACAACTGTATTAATTACTGGTTTGCAGGAATTGGTTAAATAATACAATTGCTCATTTTAAATTTGTTTTAATCATGTGGTCATGAATTAAAAAAACTTCTTTATTGAATTACAGGATGTTCTATTATTTCTTTAAATCAAGAAACAATACTAATGATGACCCGGTTGTGATATGGTTGGCTGGAGGTCCGGGTTGCAGCGGCGCAATACCTTTGTTTTATGAGAATGGTCCTTTTAAAATTGCCAATAACTTGTCTCTTGTATGGAATGACTATGGCTGGGATAAGGTAATGAAATTCAATTCCTATGAAATACCTTTGTTTTCATTAAGCACATGTCGCGAGTTAACGATGATTCTAGTTTGAGATTGCGGTCACAGTTGCAGTTATACTGCAAACCCTTATATTGCGATAAAATATGGGCAAATGTGACCGATACGGCCACAATTACAGCTGTGGTGCTGCTGCTGCCGATGAACCTATATAAGACACATTCGTATATAGACTCATACCAAAGACATTGGTTAACAAAGAGATCCAAGTTGTTACACCAAAATATGGTTTCTTATTGACATCATCAATAAGGTGTTTTCTCATTTTGTAGGCATCCAATATTATTTACGTCGACCAACCCATTGGGACAGGTTTCAGCTACACTTCTGATGATAGTGATATTCGACATGATCAAACTACTATTAGCAATGACTTGTACGACTTCTTGCAGGTATATATAGTAACCTTTTTCCAATTAGAAATTTAGAAGAATTGAAGCCAGATGAAGCATATGTTATGCATAAATTATATATGATATTAACTAAGTTTTCTTTTTAATCACAGGAGTTTTTTAAGCAGCACCCTGAATTCGTTAAGAACGACTTTTATATTACTGGAGAATCATACGCTGGACACTTTGCTCCAGCTCTTGCATCACGAATTCGCCAAGGAAATAAAGATAAGGAAGGAATTATTATAAACCTCAAGGTCTTACACTATTTCTTATTAACATTATAAAATGAATTCATGAACATCAATTCAGAACAGTTTAAATCCTTGTTTATGATTCTGAAAGGATTATTAATTGCGTTGTCTTGTATGTTTTGATTAATTTGATTCTAATACAATAACAGGGTTTTGCTGTTGGCAATGGAATGACCAACCCAAGAATTCAGTACCTAGCATACCCGCAGTATGCACTTGATATGAAATTGATTACGAAGGAAGATCAAGACAATATCAACAAGTTGATGCCACGGTGTCAGGATGGCATAAAAACTTGCGGTATAAGATACGTTTTACATTTTTATCAAATAACGGCTATAGCTTTATAGCGTAGTAGAATTTGAAGAAAGCGATTATGTTCTGATATACGCTATTTAGTACAATATGTTGATTAATGTTTGATTTGTCAGAAACTGGAGGTAAAGAAAGTTGCTTGTTAGCTTTCAAACAATGTGAGGGCATCACAAATGATATCTTATCCATTGCTGGCAACATTAATGTTAGTAATCAACACTAAACAAAACTTGTTTATTTATATTTTAGATAACAATTCAGTTAGATTTTTTATTAAATTATGTCTTGTAAATTGTAGCATTATGACATCAGAAAGACATGTTATGGAGACTTATGTTATGACTTTTCAAATGTGATGAAACTTCTAAATGAAAAGACAGTTAAGGAAGCTTTAGGTGTTGGGGACTTAGAGTTTGTTTCATGCAGCAAAATAGTGTATGATGCTTTGCAGCAAGATTGGATGAAGAACCATGAAGTGGATATTCCTTCACTTCTTGAGGAAGGAATCAAGGTTCTTATATATGTTGGAGAATTTGATCTTCTTTGCAATTGGCTTGGTGAGTAAGTCAACCAAATTTATAATGTCTTGCAATTCATTCAAATGTATGCTAAATATATCGATCGGGCAGGGAATTCAAATTGGGTTCATGCCATGGAGTGGTCAGGTCAAAACCAGTTTGCGGCTGCGAAAACAGTTCCATTTTTGGTTGATGGTGCTAAAGCAGGATTGTTGAATAGTTATGGACCTCTTTCTTTTCTAAAGGTTAGTTAAAGTTAGTATTTAGAACTATGAATGTATTTTTTTCTTTCTAGAGTGTGGCATTGTTGATTCCATTTATGTGTTGTGTAATAGATGAATGATGCTGGACATATGGTCCCTATGGATCAACCAAAAGCTGCATTACAGATGTTGGTAAACTGGATGCAAGGAAAACTTAACGACACAAGTGTTTAATTTCTCTCGTAATTGAGATAATCATGTCAAGATTAAAATCTAAACATCCTCTGGTATAGATAGTGATATTCATGTTTACAGATTCTGGTTCTATGTATACTTGTATGCAATCAAGTATTGATTTTTGTTGGAACTGTGAATTGAAATAGCAGATAGAGTGAAATACTATTGAACAGTAGAGTATAGTAAGTGTGATCTGAGAAATACTAAAGTCACACATTGCTTAGTTTACACATATTGATTAGTTACAAATTTTATAGTGTTCATGTCTCTTTCCAAAGCACATCAAAACTAAACGCATTTCTAAGTTTTCTTTCTCCTGCTCGACGTCAATGCACTTCCGAGCCACTTCTCTCATTTCTTTTTTGTTCCTACGGTAATTTTGTCCCTTCTAAATTTTATTGTCCATTTAGAGAAATTGGTCTTTCGGTATTTAGAGTGCTCATTATACGTACAAGTGTCTCTTCTATACTTAGATTAGTCATATTATCATTGCCCCTTTGGTTTAAGAATGGTCATAGTGCCATGTTAAAGTGGTTCTACTATATTTTATCATGAATCCTCTGGTACAGTGCAGTAGGATGGTCAATTATCATATGTGGTCTTAGTACTATATTTTATCATGGGGGCTCTGATACAGCGTAATAGGACTTCAATACATGTAGAATGGATCGTACAATGTAGCAGGGACATGTCGTTGTGAGGATGTCGTGATTGATATCCTACTTGCATAATTTTGAATAGTCACGAAATATCTTAAATAGAGAGACAATAGTACACGACTCATCGAGTAATCATTTCTATAGTTAGAAATTATTTCTAAACGATTTTTAACTCTAGTTCTAACAATTTTAGAACAAACAGATGTCCACACTCTTCTCAATAGACTATTGATTGTGAAACCTAGTAATTGACGTGAGGAAGACTGTTTAATAATAAAATCCATTATATGATTGTTCAAAATAATTATGTTTTTCTTTCTTTTGATAAAGTTCTTCAAAATAATTCATATAATAAAGATATATTATACAAATGTTTTATATTGAGGTATATTATAATTTAAATAATATTGGCTAATGTAAAGAGACAATTCAAATGAAATTAAACCCGCTATTTAAAGCAAAATGTTTTTGGATTTGTGGTCTACGTGTATGAAGATGTGAAGCTAATTCGATAATTAGATATGATTGTGTTTTCACACAAAAATATAATGATGAAATACAAGAACTAAAATGTCTAACATATCATTCAAGAGTATTGGTAAAAGTTTACTATTGATTTTAAAGTGATATATTCACGTGATATGAATTCTATCACTTTTTTTATGAAGAAGTTAAAATGAAATATATTACTGAAGAGTCCAGTAGTTTCAGCACAAGAAGTGTAAAAACTCCTACTAAAAGAGTATCAAATTACAACCTCATAACAAAGGGTAACAAAATAAAAAGATCAAAAGACAAATCCACCCATTACAGATAAATATCCATACAAAGTAAAGGGTTCAACCACCACAAATGGTAGGAAAAGGCAAAGTTAGGACGGTTCGCTTTTAGCCACCAGTATGATTGAAGTTTAATTTTATCTAGTAATTGATGGAACGAGGCCTCTTTTTGATGAAAGACCCAAGCGTTTCTTTCTGTCCAAATTACCCACACACAAGAAAGCCACATGAGGTTAAAAGATGAGCGGTTGCTTTTGGAAAACCCACCTAAGGTGTCAAATTGATACAAATGATCTGACACATGTTCAGGAAACACTATGTGGTACCTAAGCCAGTGAGAAATAACAAACCACAGTTTACCAAAAAAATCACAAGAGAAGAACAAGTGATTTGCATCTTCCAACATGCCACATTCACCCACACAAAGTTGAGCATTTGGTTGTAAAATTTGTCTTTTAACTAAATTGTTTGTTGTTGGTAGCCTATTACGCAGCAAACGCCAAGCAAAGAGACTGACTTTTAAAAACACTTCCTTATTCCAAATTTCAGTTATGTGATCAGCTGCCAAGTTGTTATTTGTTGATGACAACAAGTGGTTGTAAGCACTTGTGACATTATATTTGTTAGATGCATGTAAATACCAAATTCAATCACTTTTTCATACTTAATTAAGTTTAGTAGAACTTGAAAGACTTAATTTATGTAACAAAAAAAGACTTAATTTATAAAAAAAAGATGTGTTATAGCATATTTGTATGATTCGCTTAATATTGGTGATTATATAAAACTCTCCGAAGAATTTAATTTTTGTTAGACGTACAATATGGACTATTAAGGAGATGAATTAGTCCAAATGAATATGTGAATTAGGTCCCGTTTGGATTGGCTTATTTTGAGCTTATGTGGGCTTATCTACTCCAATAAGCCTTTTTAAAGGTGTTTGGGTAAATAAATAAAAATAGTTTATCATATTTTCATAAGCTGCTTATGCCATGTTTTAATAAGCCTAAATTTTCAGCTTACCCTCTGGCTTAACAAGGAGCTTATGAATTTATGTAACCTCCTTCGATTCTCTCTGGATCCACTTTTTCAA
>Ga0315915_1000607_pt1 | contig 38339 bp, 16 predicted proteins | sample MpolbnodulesMG_FD_207738 | JGI IMG/M metagenome (GOLD analysis project Ga0315915, IMG submission 207738) | Medicago polymorpha root nodule microbial communities from Los Angeles, California, United States - branched nodules | ecosystem: Host-associated > Plants > Roots > Nodule | place: USA...
AGAAGTCTCTTGGAGTTGTCCTTGAGCATTGAGAAGTCTCTTTCTTGTGTGATTGAGCAACTTGTAATTTGACATTACATTTTAGTGGAACTCTCCTTGGAAGTGCAAGGGGGACAGGACTACTTCCAGTTTGTGGAAGGAACCTGTATAATTGCTTGTGTTCTTTCTTTCTCTGTTCTCTTACTTATTATCCGCTGCACTAAGACTCTGAACTCACTCAGACTCTGAACTATTTCAGACTCTGAACCTGAGAACAGTTTTTCAGAACGTAAGGAAGAAGTTTTTAAAAACAATTCAACCCCCCTTCTTGTGGTTTTTCTCACCTTCAACATGGACAAACATGCAAGGTCGTGAACGCACAAGCTTTTAGAATACACCTTAGAAAAAAGGTTGTGTGCGAGTTCTATGTCTGAGATTGAGTTCAATGATACGAGCAACTCTTGTTAATTGAAATTTTACTCTCTATGCAGAGGTTCAAGTTGTAGGCGACACCTTTGTTTATTAACAACCTTATAGAAACGTCTTTCACGTTATTTCTGAAACTATTTTTTAAATTTAAGTGGGGAATTGTTGGAACAATGATGTGAAGTTGGAAGAAAATTGGAAGGTTGGACGATTAAACACCAAATAATTAGACTTTGATCTAATGTTGTGTGAATTGAAAAAATAGAGTGTGGGGTTCCCACATAAAATAAAACATACACATTAGTAGTGTTTAAATTGTGGTATTTAATTTTTAAATACCTGATAATGATAAAAGTAATAGTAATTATTATTTTTATTCATGGATATCATTTTTCACAATTTTAGTATATATTGGTTGTGGTAAGATTTTTTTTTTTGAAGAGGCCGTTGTGGTAAGATTTTGAATCCAACTGAGTTCCTATCTTTCCTTCATTCATATCCAATTTGTTTGTTTATTCCACTTTTATGGGTTTGTTTCTTTTTGAACTTATTTGATTCGTTTATTACTTGAGCTGAGATGTGGGTTGCTTACTTATTAAGAGTATTTTTATGATCATAGTCCTTTTTCAGGTATAATTAATGTCCCTTCGGAATTAAGAATGATCTTAAAAGTAAAGTCTAGTTCGATATTTTCTTCCCTTGAAGAAATTATATGTTAGAATGGCGGTATCACCATATTTAAGTGGTCATAATACAATAGTTAGAGAAGTTAAAAATTAGAATGGTGATAACACCATATTTGAGTGGTCACAATACCATAGTAGAGTGGTCACAATTAGAGTTGTCAAAACGGCCCGGGCCGTACGGGCCGACCCGTTTAGCCCGATTAATTATAGGGCTTGGGCCTTAAATATTGAGCCCAAATTTTAGTAAGGTTTTTTAGCCCGGCCTTAAAAAGCCTGGTACCCGTTAAGGCTACCACGAACGGGCCGCGGGTAGCCCGTTAGCACGCATACCAAAAACATCCTGTAAATTATATATATTTTTCAAATAATTCTTTACTTAGTTGATTATCAAAGTAAAAAATAAAAGTGAAAATTCAATGAATTAACACAAATATAAATGTAATATAAAATTATATTTACTCATTTCGTTATTTATAATTTTAAAGATCGATTATATAAATATCTATAACCATAACGTATCTAATTTATTTAAAATTGTTTTCCTCGCCGTTTTAGTTTACGACATGTGTACAAAAATGTTTACAATTTATTTTTGTGCTAGACATTTTTTAAACATATTAAAAATATTATTTATAAAAAAATTTATAGGAGTATTTTATACTACTTTTTTTTAAAAAAAATATAATTTTTAATACGGGCTGGCCCGTTAGCCCGCGACCCGTGTAGGGCCGGGCTCAAGTAGTATATTTCAAGCCCGTTTTCCAACTGGACTTTTTGGCCCGGCCCGATAAAGTCCGAAGCCTGTTAGGGCTGGCCCTAAACGGGTCGGGCCGCCCGTTTTGACAGCTCTAGTCACAATACCATATTAGAGTGGTTACAGTACTAAATTAGAGTGACCTTAATTAATAGCCATACTTAAGGGTGCAATGTAGTAGTTAGTCGCACAGTTGTAGCTGAACTTGTTTTATTTTGGAGGCGGCGTGGTTGATAGTTTGCCTTGCACAATTTTGGCTAGTGCCACAAAATTGTGACCTGGTCGTGACTCAACCTAATAACAACCTTGGTAGATGAAAATTCCTTTTCAAAATAGATTTTGGAAATCCAAATATAACAGTATGAAAATCCAAAAACCAAACAATTTTAAGACGGAATAAATTCCAATTCCAACAATTTAATAATGATCGATTTACCAATCTAATGATAGAAACAACTTTGTGTATAATACAAGACATATGTCCCTTGTGGACCAAAGACTTCACCTCAAAACATAACTAAACTCAATGTGCATATAAATTTAGAGCTCAAATAATATGATTCAGTCCGATTCATTATAAGAAATTTCAAAATAAAAACCGAAACATTTTATTTAAGTCTTTTATGTGATTCAATAAGTGACTCAATGTTCGATCAATGATCTTGTGATCAATAACTCTTTTCAAATCGATCATTGAGCTGGTTTTCAAAGCACAAGTACTAAACTCATGTTGCACACATGAGCTGGAGAAGTGTCATGAAAGTGGCCTCTTTAAAGTTCAATGTTGAGTGCTGGCGATAAGCTAGCTGTAGTGTGTCATGTATGTCTCTCAAACAATATCCGATCCCACATAATGTCCACAACCACTCATAATAATTTAAGGAAAATCATATGATTTTTTTTATATATATAAATATCTTCATGTAAGAGACAAACTACAATTCCAAAAAATTTCGTACTCTTTGTTCCCTATTCACTGCAAGCCAGCACGCTCAGTGAGGACTTGAAAGCTCAACTGGCTGATGATAGTTACTACTTGTAAAGGGTCCACAACCAAAAATAGAAACTATCATTAATGTACTTTACAAACCCATGAAACCTTTCCCTAATTAGTAACCTCTAACTACCCCACCTTCTATCGTTTTGTAATAGACCCTATACCTAAGGATAAGTAATTTGATATTTTTAGGGTTATCGGACCCCACATATAGAGAAAATTATGAGTCACTTTAATGTCATGTGACTTCTCACACTTTGTTTACTCCTTTTATCTTTTTTCAACTCTTTTCCTATTCTCACACCCTTTGTGGTAAAACCTTGTTCTCGGAGGTGGTTGGTTTATAGAGTTCTTGTGGATTGGAAAAGGTTTTGTTTATGGTAGTGCCTATTTTGCTATAGTCACAACAATTATGTCCCAACCATGGGACACCCCATAAAGAAGAAATGTGCTATGAGTGCATTTGGCACTATAGCTAGGGTTAACCTTGGCAAGGTTATAAATCCATATTGATTACATTGTAAAAGAAAGTTTTTCTTCTCATCTGAATTTCTCTCTTTGTATATTCGTTTTTAGAAGAGGTGTTGGGTACACGTTTTTGCCTTCAGAATTGCATGTGTTGAAAAATAAGAGAAGCAAAAAAGAGAAAAGAAAATAATTATAGGATTCTCTTCTTTTATTATGTCTCGTTACATTCTATGATTTGAATTTTGATAACGTTTTATGCAATGCCAGTGTGAGTGTATTTGGCTCATCCATATAAAAAAAGCTACCCCATTTTTTCAACCGAACGATAAAATAGTAAATTTTTAACCACACTCAAATTATAATTTAGTCAAAACTACATTAGTGATCTTAAATTATTATTTTTGTATGCAACAATATAGTTATTTTTCTTTTAGAAAGACAACGACATTACATTGACCTCATTTTCCATATTGTATGCTATAAAAATTTTTACATTCTTACTTGATAACTTAAAGTGACATTTGACCACAAAAAAAAACTTAGTGACAAATTGCATCCTCAATTCGGAAAATAATATCTAAATTACACCAAAATATATGACAATTGTAAACCCTAATATCTCAAAATAACATCATGAGTTGGTATAATGGTGTAGGCTTACCTTGTAGGGGTCATCATTGTTTAAACTTGAATGTCATTTTAGCTAAAAGCATTTATTCCATTTTATATGTCATTTTACGATACTAATGAGATATTAATATTTTTTTTATTATACCTTTTACTATCATTACTTTATTTTTGTCCATTCTTTTAATTTTGTACTCTATACCATACATAATTAACTACATTTTTTTTTATATGTGCAATTTTTTTGAAGTATTTTATAATTTAGGACGTGTCGGAAGTATTAATGTAGAAACTAGAGAGTAAGAATTCCTTTGACGTGTAACCCTATCTCTCTTGATGAAATGCACAGGAAAAACCTTTCCCTATTAAACAAAACCATTGTTCTTAATGCAATTCCTAAATTGGGCACGATCATGACATGAAACCGTCCAACCAAAATTAAATACTTTAAAAAGGGAAAGCAGACAATTTTACAATTGTACGAATATATAAAATGCATTCAACATTCGTTTAGTACGTAACATCACGAGTTAGTGTCCCTTGGTGGTTTTCCCTATACCCTGTTTGCTAAAAGTAGCAATTAAGAGGATAATAAAGCATAATGAAATTTTCGACAAAATAAATAAACATCATAATGAATTTGAAAATTTCTTTTGAAATAACAAACAAAATAGTTTTAGTTTGAAGGTTTGAACTTTTATTTTTAAGATACATTTTATAGAATTTGTTTTTAATGATAATTTCTTTTACTAAATAAATATTAATAAAAAAGAGTATCACAAAATGAATTTGTTCATGACAAATCTATGTGGATAAGTTGGTGCATTGTGCCGAAGGTCTTCATGGTGAAGATGACCAGGTGGCATGTCCTGCTGATGTGGTGGGTGAGTGTCAACTACGGTGCAAGTACAAATACACAGCCTAAGTCAAGTGTATGTGGATGAAAAAGCTTCCGCATTAAAGGGAACATTAATGAATTGACGAACTCACACTTAAGAGATATATTGCGTAGCTAGTGTGAGTTGGATGTCTCTTATTGCTTGAAAATTGTATATCCCTTTTAATTTTCACCTCCATTTTCAATGATTCTTTTCACTATCATGTCTATGTTTGTATATTGTTAAAAATGAACTACCCTTCCTCCCCATATTTATTTGGACCGCATTCCTTGCAGTCAGCAGGACCTTCAGTCACACAGTTTATGAAGATTGAAAAGTTTAAATATTCAAGATCATTATTTTAATTTATAAAATAATAAAAAAATTCCTTTTCCTGAACTGTCTGATCAAGAATGAACCACCCACATCGTCTTGACTACTGTGATTTTAGGTTCTTGTTGACTTCCATGGATTATATGTATTTCTTTTATTTATTTATTTTTGAAAAAACACAATTAAATGTATTCTACTTGTATTCAAGGTGTTATGAAGATGTTAGCCTGTATTTTTAATGATTGTTTTCGACTAGAAATTATTTAGTTGAAGTTGGGTTCTATTCATGGTGTCAAGCTGGAGGCAAATTATGTTCGACAAATTGTGATGAGTGGAGTATCTGGGGTTCGAGCCCCGACCCTTGCATATAATATGCAATATTCCTACCAATTGAGTTAAGCTCATGAGTTTCAGTTATTTCTATTCATGTATATATATAAGTTTTTCATAAGAAACAAGGGTCACAAATTATAAATAGAATTCTCATGCTCGAATTATCCAAGCATACAGAGAGAGAAAAGAGTAACAAGAATGTATGTACTTGATTGATGAACCATTTGACTTAATGCAATGCAAATTCATTCCTTTTAAATCTTGAGCTTTTATCTTTAAAGTCTAGTTTTCCTTTTCAATTTCTTAAAACTTGTTGGATTCTGTCGAACAAGGCAACAATCTTCATCTTCTTCACGTTTAATCTCAAGAACATGATGAACATATTCAAACATTTTTTGAAAAAATAATTGCACAACATATCCTAATATTTCTATTTTGATCCTGCAAGAAATAAACTTGAAACTAGCATTTTCTTTACAAAAACGACTGTAGGTTGATACTTCTTTTTACAATACATGATCGGTCCAACAAGTTTAATTAGAAGCTTAAAACAGTTGATGCTAGGTCAAAAAGAATATGGAGCCTTAACCTATAAAAGTCAACTAGGAAAATATTCATAATATTTTTTTGAAAGAAGGAAAATATTCATAACTAGCAATTTCCTATTATATATTTCCTTTGAAAAAAATGCCAAATTGAACTTTTTCAAGGCTTTTTTGACTTAAAATTATGTGTCCTAAAGCCCTATCTTGAACCGCTTGACCATTGGATTAGTTCTGTACATATATCATTGCATAAAGACAACTCTAATTTTTTTTTCATTGCATAAAGACAACTCTAATTTTTTTTGAAGAATCTAAATTAACCCACCTAAATTGACACTAGAGAGAATCGAACTTGAAACTTCGAGGAGGAGCACACTCCCAGATCCCAAGTCAATACCACCAGGCCAACCCAAGTGAATTAAGACAACTCTAAAATTAACTACCATTCAATTAGTTTTTGGTCAGATTTTTTCCTGGATTAATTTACTCTCAGCAACTCATTTCTTTTTCAAATTAAAAATTAAAATCTACACAAAATCTACCCCGTGTGAACTCCTTTTGAGAGGAGAAATACTTTTGAGGGTGTGACCGTGTGAATTTGATCAGCAAGTAAACACATGAGGTGAACTTAAAGATGTTCAACGTACATGATAGAAGTTGTGGTCTTAAATATGACTCATTTATTTTTTTGCACATGAGATTCCTTAGAAATCGCACATATATACACTCACACACATCAACACAACACATATTATGTAATGCAAAGGTATTGTCAATTCATGGATAGGTCTATATATTAAGTAGTACCATAGCGTTTTACTTTTGAAGCCAAGTGAACATCTTTCATATTGCTTTCAATCCTTTATACAAGGCTTTGTGGGGTTGAAGTGACCACTGTCAAGGAATCCCAACAATTTTCTTTCTGTGTGGGAAAGAGACCTAATTATTATTAAGCAACATTTTATTTTTAATTTTAGCCAAAATAATTGAATATTACTTTTTTGCTAGTTGATCTAATTATTTTAATTTCCAGACATGTGTATCATATGCTTATCGTGATTCATGTCCCATGATGCATACTATTGATGTTGCTATTATGATTGAAACAGATTAGTTTGTAAGATATAAATGTGTTGTTCTACTTTTCCTTTCATGTCTATCGAAATTTAGTATTTTTTTTTTTTTATTTTTTGTTTATAATTATGACTCTTTTACTTTTCTTGATTTATAGTTCAAAATTCTTAGAATTTGAATTTAGGTATGATTTTATCCTACAAAACCATCATAGAAACTGAATGTGTTAGTTCTTTATACACTATTTACGATCCTTATTTCTGATCAAGGTTTGAGTCGTTTTTCAATAATATTTTTATTAAATCTCTCAATGTTTTATTTACGGGAGTTAAAGAATAAACTCATAAGGAGTTCATGAATTTGATCCCCACCCTCAACATAAAATCTAACAATACTAATATTGACTGTTTTAGGAAGAAAAAAAAAGGAAAAATGTATTAAAGGTGTACGCTTCTATAAACACATTATGAAGTTAAATTTCTTTTAAAAAAGTTCACAGACAAATAATTTAAAATAGTAGCTCCATTTCTTGTTTTTTAGAACTACTAAATGTTTGAAGATAGAGATGTCAAAACATGTTAGCTCATATGTGTGAGTCTATTAAACATAGGATTTGTGCTTTAAAATTTTGTCTCGAATTTTTTCACGGCATTTTAGACCGACCATAAATGAACCCGCTACCCGTTAGGGCTAACATGTACAAGACATGAGTAGCCCATTTGGATGACATAGCTAAAAGTAATAAATTAAATTAGTAACATCTATCAAGCACTAAATTAGTAACATTTAAGTGTACTTTCTTTAATGATTTTTCTTAAAAAAAAACACGTGGCACAAAAACTAGACTTGTTACTTGTATACTTTTTAATTTTGCATAAAAAATGACTTGTATTGTTATTTAAACTTTAATTAAACAATTACTACATCTAGTGTAAATTCCTCTCTTTGGTGCTCTAACCCTTATTATCATTAATTCATTTGCTTATTAAAAAATTATAATCCAGTGCAAGTTCAAACTACCATTGTTTTTCCTCGTCTCATAGTCTTCAATGTTGTAATCCTTTGATTCTCTAACAATCACCATATAGATTGGTCCCAAGATAGCAACATATATAGGACATGCATGGTCATGTCCACGTATCATAAAGTTGTAATACATGTGTCAATTATAAATTTACTTCATGGTCATATAAGTGATGTGCTAGCTTCAACATTATGGCATTGATCAACATCATGGTTCTTTATCAAACCAACAAGTATAATTTTTTTGTTTTCCATAATTTTGCAAAAGGGAAAAAAAAAAACTAAAAATTGTAAGCTTATAATAATTTGATACTTAATATCAAACATATAAAATAATAGCATCATGAACAAAAAAAATTGCTACTCCACTTCTTAAAAAATTGATCATGAGTTAGATCATGATTCTTGCATATGGTGATTAATACATATATATGAATCATACAAAGATATTGTAACCAATTTTTCTACAAAGATATTGGTCAAAACCTGCAGAATTTCATCATCACTATTATAACCAGACTCATCAGAAGGTGGTTAGTACATTTCCACAAATACTGCTATCTGATGTTGAAACCTAAAGACCCATCACATGGGCGCGTGAACACACACAAGCTCGTGACTCAAAGGAATCATACACCTCATATAATTCCCTTGCCCTAAACTGCAACAATTAAAGTGTACATCAAGAGAAAAATAATATGATAGTAACTTATAACTTATATAAGAGCCCACATTATACTATAATTAAATAGGAAAAAGAGAATAATGTAAAAATTAAGAATAATTTTTGTTTCCATTTTTTTGTAAAAAAAGTTCAAGTGTGTGTGTCCCTTTTTATATAGCACACAAACTTTCATTTCTCACTACAAAAATTTATATTCTCTCTCTTTTTTTTCCATATTGCACTAAATCACACAACACAAGAAATTTCTATCCTAATATAAATAATAAAGTTAGAGTTTATTTCTTGGAGACACAGAAAAAGAGAAAGAGAGTGAAAAAATGGGAAGAGGAAGAGTTGAATTGAAGAGAATAGAGAACAAAATAAACCGGCAGGTAACTTTCTCAAAAAGAAGAAATGGTTTGCTCAAGAAAGCTTATGAACTGTCTGTTCTCTGTGATGCTGAAGTTGCCCTTATCATTTTCTCTAGCCGTGGCAAACTCTATGAATTTGGAAGTGTTGGGTAATTTTTTTTCTCTCTCAACATTTTTTTATAGATCCAGTTATTAATTTTTTTGAAAGTTTCAATTTTATTGTCTATTTTTGTGAGGTCCAAATCCCAATGGTTAATAGAATCATTTTTTTCTTTCTTATAGTTTTGTATTTTGGGTTTTGTGATGATGTGAGCTGAGATATTGTGATGTATAACTTCTTCTTTCCTTTCTTCTTTGCATCAGTTTCTTTCACCAAAATGGTTACTGGTTTTCTGCTTCTTTTTTTCCTCTTAAATTTCCACAATTGAATTTGATGCTTTTAAGATTTAACTATACACATTAAGTACTTTTGACACATTGAGTTTTTATTCATAAAAAATATTTTTCATTTTTTTTCTTTTTCTTTATCTTAACAAATATGCATCTGACACCCTCATCTCTCTTCTTTTCTAGATCAGTTGATGGATCTTAAATCCTCCATATATATATATATTTTAATTGTGGTTTTAGGGTTCTAATTTTTTTCTTTCTTTCTGAAGGAGATATATTTTTTATTTTGATTTTTTTATGGGATTTTTTATTTTGATTTGATAAGTTAGAGTTATGGTATTTTCCAATCATAGATCGACATGTTTAATATATAGTCCTTTTTTTTTTTGTTTTTGAAAACGTTTAATAGTCCTTTACAACACCTGAAAGATAATATAATGTCTAAAGGTTTCAGCTTTGAAATAATGGAACAGTACAACCTAGCTATTTCTTGTTTCTCAGAAGAGAGTCAGAAAAAAGAAAAACAGAAAAGGAAGAAAACAATCATATGACAATATTAGTCGTACTAGACTATGCTGAATTTTGTATCATATGGTCTATTATTATATAAAATAATATATAATTATGTGTTTGTGTGTGTTCACTCTTATGTACTGTTGTGTAAGATCTAGGGCTTTTTCCAAAATCATGTTTAATCTTTTTTGTAACAATATCTGGAGTTTTTTTTAAGTTTTTTCTATGTCCCTTTTAAACGTTTAATCTTTTGGTTCTATCACTGTATCTCTCCACTAAAAATATACTCTAATAAGTAATATCTTCCATCTTTATGTTCAGCTTTATTACAAGGTGGAGCAGGGTTTAGAATTTGGAATTACTCTTTGGCTTTTTAGATCAATTTGATGAATGCCAAAATCTTAGTTTTTTTTTACTGTACAACTATCAGTAATTATGTGTAATTAAGTTTCTTTTGTCTCTCACCTAATGACACAAAAAGTTTTCCTGTGGAAACAAAATTTAGTTTCTCAGTGTGATGATTTTGATGCTAAGGTCTTACAAATAATTTGTAAAACCATTCAAAAGTTTCCTTTCCTTTCTTTGGACCAATTTAAAAATAATTTCCATTAAAAAAAAAGGAAAAGTATAAATTAAATTAAAAATATAAAAATTTAGACCAAATTAATCAGCTTCACTCTTTGTATGTTTTTTGTTTTATATTTTTACATCTAACTTAACATTGAAACTCATAACACATTATGGTGTGAATGTGTTGACTTCCATGGCATATAATTTTCATAGAAAAACATATATCTAGGTTTTCTTGCAGAAAAGAAAATCCCTATGAAATCCTGTGTGGATAAAATTTGGGTGATTTATCCAAGTCAGTTTTCGAGTATAGGAATTAATTGTTCCGATTGAAGAATATTTCTTTTACTATAAGTGTTACAAGAAAGAAAATTTATAATAATGTATAAGAGTAAAGAAACAAAGTAGGTACCTGGGTGTGTAATTTTGTCCACATAAATTCCATTAATCCAGAAATTTTTTGAATTTTCCTAGTTGTTCTACATCCTTAATTTATAGGTTATCATGTACATTTCTCTCAAAAAAAAAAAATAAAATTTATCATGTACATTTATATCATTGTTTTTTTTAAGGATACATTGATATCATTGTTGTTATGTATATACACATGCACCTACACTTCATATATATTCCAGACTTAAAATTTGTTTACACTAGTACTTTTTTTTAATGGTTGTTTAATTTGTATTAATACTGACCAAGTTTAATTGACAGAACTACCAAAACTATTGAGCGATACCAACGGTGCTCATTTAATCCTCAACAAGATGACCACCAAATTGATTGTGACACACAGGTATGTCACTCAATGATGTACGAAACTTAGTATATGTTTGAATGAACAGTCAGATTCAAATTGAAAATCACGATGAACCACCGTGATTTTGTGAAGCTACGTGCATGTTTAATATTACGGTGGTTTGTTGAAATTATAGTGGCTCACCGTGTTTTCGGTTAACCCACCATTTTACCAAATTAACAAGCACATAGATTTTGCCAAAATAATAATAGTTTGTCAATCTCGCCGCTCATCCAAACATGCACTAAAGAGAGAAAAATGTAAAATTTGTTTTAATTTTTGTGATTTTTTTTTCCAAACCTAAAACGAAAATACTTTACAAGACATATTATGAGTATTATATATCTAAATGACCCACTTTCTCAAGTTTTTTTTCGTTTTAGGAGTGGGATAACCATTAGATAACCAAAAAAAAAACGTGAGGAAGTGGGTAAATTAGAGAAATAATACTCATAGTATGTTGGACTCGTAAATTATTTTCGTTTTAGGGTCGGAAAAAAAATTAAATTTCCATTGCTAATTTTATTGCTTTTTCAACTTTTTTTCAGTATGTTAAATGTAATATAAATTCTAAGTAATTCTAGATGATATGATTTATCTATCAGTTCATAATTTTATTTTATCTGTTAATAATAATCTTAGCACTATATCATCAATTTATATAATTCTGCTTTGGCAAGCAGAGTTGGTACCAAGAGGTGTCTAAGCTGAAGGCAAAGTATGAATCTCTTCAAAGGACTCAAAGGTACCACTAGCACTAATACTCTCTTTAAATATTGAATTTAATTTTTTTAAAGGTATAAAATTTTAATTTATCTACTTAGTAAATATATTGTCTTGTTTTCAATTGTCAAATATATTAATCACTGACAACAACTACAAACCAGTAACAATGATTGAAAAAAAAATCATGACAAAACAAAATGTAAAACTTTACTTTTGCAATATGTAATGTCATTTCAGGCAGTTGCTTGGGGAAGATCTTGGACCTTTGAACATAAAGGAGTTGCAGAATCTTGAAAAACAGCTTGAAGGTGCCTTAGCACAAGCTAGGCAAAGAAAGGTGTAGTGTGCACGCATCTTCATATATATGCATGGTCTTTTATATGCATATATATGGTGGCTCTTTATCTATTTTTGTTAATTGATACTTTTCCTTTGGTTGTAAAATTTTCCTAGTTACTATATAACTATTAAAAATTAAATTAGGTCTTGCTTCTCTAGAAGTTTAATTAACTTTATTAAAATAAGATCAATGTGGCAATTGCATTTGTGATACAATTTTGAACAATGGTTGTGAATGTATATAAAACATTGATTTGGGATGATCATAGCTGAATTTTTTTATTTCAATTGCAGACTCAAATTATGATTGAACAATTGGAAGAGCTTCGCAAAAGGGTAAGATTAATCATCAATTTTTTGTTTCAATAGCTGAATTCATGAAAATTAATTTGGTCCTATGATTTTCTTTTTATTATTATGCAAATAAAAATTTATTCCTTAAGAATTCATTTACACTCAAGTACTTGATTATGTATCTTTTAGATTAGATAAGTAAAATTTCTAAAGTTTTCTTCTTTTCAACCATTTTGCAGGAACGTCATCTAGGAGACTTGAACAAGGAACTAAGGATTAAGGTTAAATAAATATATAAAGGATTATGTACCATTATACATATATGTCTTTTTAATTTCAATTAGAATAGGTTATCCTAATTTCTCTATTAATTTTGTGCTTCAAAATTCCATTTTCAGCTTGAAGGAGAGGGATTTAATCTTAAAGCAATGGAAAGTTTGTGGAGCTCTAATTCAGTTGCTGGAAATAGCAACTTTACCTTTCAGCCACCTCAAACCAACCCTATGAATATGAGTATGGATATCCAAGCAGAACCCTTTTTGCAAATAGGGTACATTAAATTTCCTTCAACTTTTTGCAAATATTTAGTAACTACACTTAGAATTAATTAGATGAGTATATATAATATGGTCTTTAATTAATATTCATAAAAATTGACGTAAGATAATGTTTTAGTAGAAAAAAACAATATTATTTGTTACTAATTTGTAAATATATGCACTAAAAAAATCTAATTTGTTTTGGGTTTCAAGTGCCATACTTGAGTTAGTGGTATTCCAAAATAAAAGCAATCGTATATAATTGACTAAATTACACCAACGGTCTTTTAAGTTATTTAACTATAACAAATTGGTTTTAAAGTTTTTTATGTATCACTTAAGTCCTTCACATACCATTTAGGTCCTTCGAAAAAAACTTAAAGGACTATAATGTTATAATTAAATCACTTAAAAACATCTGGTGTAATTTAACCTATATAATTTTAATGGTAGAGTTTTTAATGGTAAAATATATAAATCTAATGTTAATCTCTTTTATTGGACAGATACCAACAGTATCAGTATGTTCAAGCTGAGCCATCTAATGTTTCCAAGAGCATGGCTTGTGAGACTAACTTCATGCAGGGATGGATGCTTTGAAAACTTTAATCAATCAGTATAAGATTAATTTACTTTATTGTTTATATGATTTCTAGATTTATGTTTTGGCAATTATTATCAGCACAAAATTGTATTTTGTGACTAGCATGGGAAACTGCAGACTCCTATATATAGTTTCTTTTGTAATTGGATACAAGTATAGATAGTGGTCTTTAACTTATTTTTAAAACAAGGTTTTTTATTACTACAATATTTAAAATAATGTTAATGTTGATGTTAACTTTGAACCTACATTACACACGCATGTGTATAATGCATCTGTCTCTTTTCCTACCTCCCCACGTAAGCCCTTCTCCTATCTTCATATGTATCTTTTTGAACTTTGAACTTGGTTCAAAAAAGGAGAACACACATGCCTTGGAGGAGTTGGTTGCTAGTGGAGAATGTGTTTGGTAAGGTTGATATCACAATGTCAAAATACCATTCTTTCCGAGAGGTAAATACTTCCTCCGTCCCTATATCTAAACACTCATTTGATTTTATTTTTGTCTTTAAATGTAAATCTTTTTTCAAATTACTAGATGCATTTATTATTTTTTTCCTAAATGTATCCCTAATTAATACTACTATCTTGTCTTGAAAAATGAAAAGTCAAATTCAATACACATACAAACAAAGAACAATTTCGTAATATTAACACACAAAACAGACACATTAATTACACTGACAACTTTTCTTAAAAAATGTGAAAAAGGCAATGGGTTTAAGTGGTTAATTTAGTAGATTTGACAAAGAACAAAGAACCAAGAAGTTAATTAAAGTAGAGTTTGAAGAGTCCGAGGTCTAATGAGATTAGAGGAAATGGATGAGGTCGTTGGATTATTGCACATGCTCAAATATGGAGTGATAAGCTAGTTTCTTAGGTCAATGGACTCAAACACTCGACTCGACCGCTTATCAACATCTTATTTTCCTTGTTCCCACCTATGTGGGACTTTTTAATTCCCAACTCTTCCTTAAATTTAGGGCTGATCCATTTGGTCTGTTTTTTTAAGATGTATTTTCGTTTGGGCTACTCTTGAGTCAGGTTTTATGTCTTCTCAGTCTTTGTATCTCTTTGTTTTTATTTATTATAATTTTGTTTTGTCTAAAAAAAAAAGTTTTGGCCATTTACCTAGGTGAACCCTTATTTATACATTTAGGTCTGTTAAATTGTGCTCTTAGGGCACATGTTAATGATTTAATAAATAATAAATATTTATTACAAAACATTAATTTCCAATTTCTAGAAGAATAAATTGATACAATTCCTTGATAAAATTTCTACTTTAAGTTTCTTAACATATGTTTCTTAAGAGAAATGTTAACGAGTGTTCCTGGAGTACACTTTTTTTTTTTGGTAAATCCTGAAGCACTCTTTAACACCTTTAATTGATAACTCTTTATAAAAATATGTGTAATCCAATGCATTGAAAATCTTAATATTTAACTTTTTATAAAATATTTTCTTATTTTAGAATCCTTAATGAATGCCCTATAACACTCGTTAACAAGACCTTTTAATTAATGGTTGTTGAGTCTCAAGGCTCGATTCATTACATAGTTATTGATTACACATATTTTTATAAATAAGTCCAACCCTTTAATACACTTTAAATACCCTTTAAATAAGTCCAACCCTTTAATTTGACCATGTACTCATACACTTCACCACTTATGTTGGAATTATTTATTTTTTTATTCAAGTGACTTAGTGGTTAGAGTTCACACATTTTAAATCTACAATCATTTTTACTTTCTATATATTATTTTGGTTTTCGTGTTAATATCTATTTTTTTTTTTTTTTGTAATTTTATAGTTGTCCTAAAAGTTCTCTCACAAATGATTGTTTAAATAACACACCTCAAAATTGAATGACTAATTAGAAAGGGTGTCATAGGTCAAACACTTTTAAATTCAGTTTTTGTTATTATTGTCACTCTAGTACTATGCAATGAGACTATGATTCCCAATTGTTCCCCTCTTAGATCCTAAATCTGCAATTCTAAAGCTTGCCTCAGCCTTACGTACCTACCTTCTAATCTAATTGTGCAAAATGCAGTTTGTTCCATGTCCATTAGTTGAAGTTTTGTTTAGTCATTTTCAACTTTTCCATTAACAAAAGTTTCATTGACTCTACAACAATTTAATATACAAAAAAAATGTTCAGGTCCCTAGTTTACTTCCGTTTAGTAATTTTTTTTTTTTGGGTGGACACATGGAGACTTAGCCTAACACCTCCATAGACATTCTACTAAGATGAATTCTACTATGTGCTCATCCAATCTTCTAACTCCAAAATATATTCAGAAAAAAAGTCGAGGATATCCAAATAACATATCTACCAGGCTTAATATTAGTAGTAAATGTGAAGTTTATTATATGCCCATTTTAATGTCAACGAACCTGTGAAGCTGGATGGTTTTCATCGGACCCAGTCCTTTGAATTTGGATGTCTTGGACGAATCATGATATAGTGCCCTTATAAATTTTTTAACAAAAAATACATAAGGATAAAAGAAATGAACTGAAAAGATTATTGCACATTTTCATTTGATATTGTGCAAAAAAAAAAAACAAAGAGACTTCTAAACTAGGATCCATGCTCCAAAGTTTACACTCGATATTTAAGGATTTAATAACTAAAGAGAACATGTTTTACACAATAGCACACATGAATCATAATTCAATGTTTATATTCATAAACCACTACAAAGAGACTTCTTCTTCCTCCTTCTCCTCCAAGAAATCGTTTGATTTTTTACTACTATATCTATAAAAAAAAATTGTATGACTATTAAATAGATAAATGAATTGTTTGGTACCTACTCTTAAGAGAGTATATTATATCTATACGACACTGACACTTATGTTTTTGGTTGTTTTTGAATATCAATGACTTGGGTTAACAAAGTTGAGACCGAGAGATTAGAGATTAAGAATTGAGAAGAAAGGATAAACATAAACTCAGGTCAAATAATATGATTTTTGAGTGTTAATATATAAGAGTTAAAAATCTGACTATGTATATAGAGCTGTCAAAATGGGTCGGGCACGAAAAGCTCGAAAAATAAAGGGCTTGGACAACAAAATTTGAGCCCGATTAGTACGAGGGCTTTTTAGCCTGAGCCTGTGGTAGGCTAGCCTGGCCGGGCTCCGGGTAGCCCGAAAGCCCGATTGTTTTTATTAATCACTAATCAATTATTTTTAATTACCCACTCCACTGTTTTGTTTTGTCTTAAGGCTGATGTTTATATTTTTTTCATGATACTGCCCAAGGCTGATAACACACAACAAAGCAAAGTTTGCCATTTAGATTGAATTTACTATTTAATCTAAATAGTGTAAGGTATGACAATTTTCACATTATGGTGAAGTTTACGCTTGCACATGATTAACATTGCCTAGGGAGTACTGAAATTATGTTGTTCTTCTAAACCAAAAGGTAGCTTACAATATTTATATTTTTAAGTGTTGTAATATCATAATTTTAAGAATTCTACGTGGAGTTGTCAGGAAAAAGAACCCCTATGTGGTGTGAATAATTTAAATCATTTTTATTTTTATAATTAAATTTTTTTATCAATTGGGCAAGCCCATGGCTCGCAAAGGGCCGGTCTTGGACAACTATAGTTGAGTCTGTTTATCATCTGGGTTTTATGGCCTGGTCTGAAAAAGCCCGAGCCCGACATAAGCTAGCCCGTCGCGGGCTGGGTAGCCCGTTTTGACACCTCTATATGTATAGTGACCGGGTAGATGTATGTGTTGTTATAGACCACATACATCGTTTAATGAATGAATATAAAATACTGATTTTTGCTTATAATAGTGACCAGAGGATGTAATAGTTAAGAAATAAAATTTTGGTGCCCCCGAAAATATGGTGCCCTGGGCTGCCGCTCCCTCAGCTCATGCTCTGGGCCACCCCTGGTTTTCATCCCTGGTCTAGTTGGTACATTTTATTATTATCGTTAAGTTGATCGTATATATTTGCACACCTCATTTGAGAAATGGTGCGAGTGGAATGGATTTAATAAGGTTGTATTTTTTTTTACTTTTTTTTCTTGTGGTGGCCGGGGTTCGAACCCCAGACCTTTCATATTTTATGCATTGTCCGTATCAACTGAGTTAAGCTTACGTGGATTTTTTTTTTTTTTTAGTAGTAAGTATACTTTGCTTTGGCGACAATTTATTTTAAAAACATGGATGGATTGTGTTTAGATAAAAAAAAGGTGGTGCAAAAAAGAACCGTCCACAATTGCTATTGCTCATACTGAGAATTTTGGTCTACTTTGTGACGTTAGTAGCTGATTCTCCCTTGATGGGCCTGCCATCCACAAAACCAATCAATTTTTGGAAATTGCTATTTACATACCTAGTGTTTGCTGATATCACCTCAAACTATAGAAAACACACCATCATCTTTAGGCATCTCTGGATGATAAACAACGGTTCATTTGTCGTTATTATCCCTCAGGTCTATGTATGGCACCTGAATACCAACATCACATGCGGTATGATTTTCACAAACATGAAAAAAAAATATTGGTTAAGTTGTATCTTCAACTCATCCAACTTGTCGGTGGTAGTTAAATGAGTGTAGAAACCCTATAACAATCATTCTTTGATGATTTTTTGAATTTTTGGATATGGATGGAATAGGGTAGAAAGGTGGTGAAGGAGAAGTGAGGTACAATTGAACCATGTCAGATATATGATCAATTTGGAACGACAAATAATAACTATTCGTGAGTGAACAGAAATTAACTATCGTTCAGTAGCGAACAATAGTCAATTGCTGGTGGGGTATTTTCATTAGTTGATGTGCCTAAAGAGCAATTTCCTAAAAGAAAATTGGTTACAAAAAGTTTAGATGAGTTAGGCTCATGGGACTCACCAGGATTAGGGGTAGACCTCAAGGCTCAAAGAACGTTTATAGAAGTACTGACAAATCATCCATCAAAGGTATTCTCACATTAGTAACGCGAGTTGAACCCACAACCTTAATGGTAAGTCAACTCTTTATCAACTGAGTCAACGTTCATTGATGAATCAACTGATTGGATAAAAGATAGGGCACATTTAACGACGATAGTGTACTCTTTATGCAAGTAGACATTGATGACTTACCCAAAAATCACATCCAGAATATTGAATTAAATACAATCTACCAATTGGTAGTATATACTTTCTAAAACATCTCAAAAACGAAATATCTATATGTTTATCTACAATTAGATGCATCTGCAAATTTTTTACATGGTCTCTAAACTCTTGATTTAACATGTATTTTGTCAATTCTACTAGTCATAGCATATTAAAATTCCTATTATATATGACTGAGAAATTAAAGGAATCAGAAAAGTCCTACATTCAAAACCCTAAAAGCCTGGCATCAATCATACAGTACAGTGGAAGTCTTTACTTATCAGTCTAACATGAAAGCATCAATACAACCGCAGGTTTGAAAATACAACCATAAAAGCATCAATACTCTCACAATTCACCACTTATCTGAATGAGAGCATAATTAAGGAAACATATCCAATATACATTGGTGAGACATTTTGCCTCACCCTTATTTTCAATTGCATATTGATGGATTAATTAATCCTCAACTAGCTACACCTTTGGAGAAATGCGCCTTGATCTTGTTTCTGGAAGACCAATGAACAATTCAGTCTCCACATCTGAACTTGGACTACTTAGATCTGCATAAGGTTCAGCTTCAGCTATATGTTCTCTCTGATCCTTTTTTTCTGCCGGTGACGAATAGTTACCATACTGCACACAAATTTGGTTTTTCAATCCATAATTGAAAGATTTGCATTTCATGTTTGATATCAAAAGTTAAAGTTACAACTAGAAAAAGTTGAAATAACGACGGAAATAGAGACAGAAGAATATGATATAGGTCTCTAAATTTGGCGTCATTTGAACTTTTTCTAGAAGTTTAAAGAACTCTATGAACTTAGAGTTAGATACTTCTAATGATCTAATTAGGGGGAAATTAAATCCAGATAGAGAGTAAATTCACCTTCTCAGAGAGCCTGACATTTTCAGCAACTAGGGCTTTTTCCTGAATTGTATTCAAAACAGTTTAACTTTGTCAGAATCTTTTTGATGCAATTCTAGCTAGGAGCTTTTTCAATGTACATAACTTGTGAAGCTTTTTTCTTTTCAACTCAGAATGATATAAAGAAAAGCAATGCTTCTTAGTTAGACAGCATTTCAAATTCCCATTTGACCACATACGTAATAACAAATTTGATGAAGCTTGTTTTTGGGATTTCAGTTATGTAATAAATATGACTTGACATTAATTAATACTAACTAGGGTTTTAAATAAAGGTTCAAAACCACAATCTATCCCACACATAATGGTTTTTTAGGTTGCTAAAACCACAAGGCAGCCGCGACTGAGTCCGCATTTGACTGTGATTCTATGCAGTATCAAGGATCGTGTACAACCACTATTGTTATTGCAACAGCTATTTAAAACCCTTATACAAATTACTAATATTTGTCTTAGAAAAAAGTAAATGGAAATGTAAACCACCCTGTTAAATATATAGAGCTTACCTTTTCTTTTAGCTGATCAATTTGCTCCCTGAAAACCTGAGTCTGCAAAATAGAAAGTTCAGATCTAAAAACTACCTATAAACTTTAAAATTTTATAGACTTTGATCATGCTAGTATGCTACTAACCTTTTTGACTCGAATTTTGTTTATGCTTTTCTCCAACTGTTGTTCTATCTTTTGTAGTTCATCAATGGAACAAGATCCTAAACCTTCTCCTAAGAGTTTCCTGAGGGTATGAAATTATTGCAAATGCCAGCATATTCTTTTCAGAGAAATTAGACATTGAATATTGCAAAATAAAATAAAAATAGTCATCATGAATATAATTCAAGATCTTTAATTAACCGTTTTGAAGTCTCAAGAAGATCAATCTTCTTCATCATGTTTTCTGCTTCTTCCTTCAATTGCTGTAATATATAAAGAAATTTCATTCAAACTTCAAATCTCTTAAGTTGAAAATGAGTGTCTAAATACAGAAAAGTGAACTCCAAATTTCAATGCACACTAATTAATTAGAATTAACATTTGGGATATACGGTACTTCCTTTGTCTCATATTAGATGTCACATTTAAATTTTATACGATTATTAAAGAGATGATTAATAATGTTGATTTTAATGGTAAAATGTATTTCATTTACCAAAACACCTTTATTAGTTTTAGTTATAGTTATAGATGATTGAAATGTAATAAATAAAAGTATGTAAGTGAAAAAATATTAATAAATATTATATTGATATTATAAAATTTACAAATATTAATAAATAAAGAGAACATCTAAGTTGAGACGGATGAAGTAAATTACATTGGAAATGTTTAGATTTAAGAACATGTATTTCGGGTATTGATTTATATGTGCTTATTTGTATTTTTTTAAGGTATAAGTGTTTTTTTTTTTACTTAGGCAAAGTATAGTTACAATCATAGAGACTAGTCTCTTAAATCTTGTGAAATCCAAATTGACTTCAACCTCTTAAAATTTTTATCCTAAAACATGTTCTCTTCTCATTTCCCATTTCAGTTAACAACAACAAATTTATTATTTAATTTTGACTTTACTTATTATTTTTAAAAACAGTGTTAAAAACCTACTTCCACAATCTTCTAGAAAATGGGCAAGGAAAAAACTCAAATTGTCTTAAAGGGCCTCAAATATATATGCAAAATCCTCTTTACTAATCAATATATTTACTGCACAAAGTCCTCCTAGTCATGATCAAAGAAATTAAGGTGAAAAAAAAATGTCAAATACTAATACTAAAGATAAAGAAAAGCAGATCATTTTATGCGGGTGTATTTAATATGACCTCTGAAAATTAGTTCAAATATGGACCCTTATCAATTTTTATAAATTTTAATAAAATAATATATCTCTACTACTTTTTATTATAATAAAATTTACTTTTATATCAATATTTTTCACAAGTTCATATTAAAAATCCATTTTATATCATTGCTGAGAGCAAAAGAACACCCTTCACATATAAAAGTGTTTAAAATCATTTCACTCTTTAAATCTATCAGTCCCTACAGTTGCATCACTATATTCCAGCTTTATAGAGGATCCAAGTGCAACCCTTGCATTATTGCTAAAAAACATTCGAAGCATGTGACAGGAATTTGTATTTATCTAATAAAAACATGTAATTTCTAGCATCTAGAAAATCAATCATTTAAACAAGTACTATTTAAATTCTAGATGATGAATAGAAAGACAGCAATAATACGATGTACATGTAAAATAAACCTGAGTATTTTCAACTGATTCAGATGTTGTTGGAGTACTATTAATCCTGGTGTGACTGCGGTATCGTTCAATTGTTTCTAGAATGCTGTAACATTAGAGACAATGTTACTGACTAATTCAGGCTCCAGATATTAAGTAAATATATGTACTTGCTTATTAGTTAGAAAATGAAAAGACACACAATGGTACATGTGAAACAATGAAAATGTGAATTAGTGAAACATATATTTTTGTAGTAAAAATGGAATATCAATAGGATAAGTAAAATGAACAGAAAATACAAAAGTAAAAAACTCACTCATTTCGTTTCTTTAATTTAATAATATATACTGCACAAATAATGAAATTCTAACATAGAAAGAAATGATTAATGCCTAAGGAGAATTCGGCAAGTGACCCCTTGTCACCTTACCTTTATGTGTTATGCTTGGAAAACTTTCATATCTAATTACACATGCAGTTGATAATGGTACTTGGTGAACGCTTAGAGCAGGAGTAAATGGTCCAATGATTTTTCACTTGATGTTTGCGGATAAGAGAAATGTTGGCAACACACATTCTTTAACACACTCTTTTTGATTGGTTAAAATTCATATGGGATCCACCAAATTTATATGGGACCCCATGATTTGGTGGGACCTATGTGAATTTTAACCAATCACAGGGAGTATGTTGGAAAATGTGTGTTGCTAGCATTCTTCTTGCAGATAATTTACTAGTACTTGGAGAAGCGACAAACGCTTAAATGAATGTCATAGGAACACTGGTCAATTTTTGTAACATGTCAGGGCAAGAGATCAATCAAGAAAAAAAAGTATTATATTCTCCAAAAATATGAATAGGACCATGAGGGAGCGACCAGGTCAAGTATTTGGTTTTCAAGAAACTAACGATCTTGGGAAATACCTTGTTGTTCTGTTGACTGATAAAGCACCAAATTGACATGACTTCCCATATTTAACTGACTAGGTTAGTTCCAAACTTATGGCTTGGAAGGCTAATCAATTACCGTTTGCTGGAAGAGTGGTCGATATTGACTAAAAGTGTTATTGCTAGAATCCTAAAGGTTTGTTTGGAGGAAATTCAACGAATGCACAGGTTCATTATTTTTTTTGGGAGAGGGGGGGTTATCATGCGGTTGGTTGGGAAATGATAACCAAACCCAAAGAGTTGGGAGGTATTAGTTTAAGAAGACTTGACATTATGAACCAAGCTTTTGAGAGGGGATGTTGTTGTTAGAGCCTGAGATTCTAGCTTATGGAATTCAATTGTCAAACTGAAAACACATCTCAGCTACTATTGTTTCTGGTATGTTGGAGATGAGTGAGATATTGAGGCATGTAGTAATGCATGGATTGAAGCTGGATAGCATGTAGCGGATAAAATGTGGCAATTCAAATTTCTATACAAAGTGAGACAGTGTGTGATTTGGTTGATTCCAACGGTATTTGGAATTGGATCATATTTGAAGGTTGGTTATTGAATGTTATAGTGCAAAAATTGCAAGGACTATGCCCCTTGATTGTGAAAATGACAAAATGAGATTGTAGGGGCTTATTGTGAATTCACATAAAACTCACACCAATACATTGATGTGTGGAGCAAAATTAGTGGCAACTGAAACCAAAGTGATTAAGCAAACACAAACAATAAAATAAGATAAAAGGAGAAGAAGAAGAACGCAACGATATTAGTTCACCATTTAAGTCTAAATTTGATATATGTCTTAAGAAAAAGAGATCTCACCAATTCACCATCAATGAGTTTCTTCTAAAGAGATTCAAGGGTTAGAAACCCTCAGTTTCTTGAGAAATAACTTTTGTAAAAACAACTTGTTGTTGTATACCTTTGGGTTGAGATTAGAAAGTCCTCAAGGTTAAGGCAAGGAAATATAGGGAAATGTTGTCTTAGTACGGTTTTTGTAATCAAGTTGTCCTAGGTTGTGGGGTGAACGAGGATAAATTCTTTGTGTTGTCTCTTTCCCTTATCTCTTTACTTTCCGATGTTATTTGTGTTTTTGAAAGAGTTCTAAAAGCGTCAAACACAACCTACTGAACATATGTAAATTGTGTGACAGTGGTTATGGTGTTGTGTTTAATATGACATTCTATTAAGTAATCAATCAAGCTGATGGATCCATATTCTTCAGTGGTAAGAGGAAAAACAATGTTCATAAAATCAATTTTTCTAGCCTGGTTGAACATAAAGTGAAATGCAACTTGTCTATGAACAAAGAGAAATGGGTATGGCACAAAAGGTTATGCCATGCTAACTAGAAGTTAATCTCCAAGCTTAATAGGCTAAAACTTGTTAGATGCTTGACTGATCTGAAATATAAGTCAGATGCTCTTTGTGAGGCATGTCAAAAGCGAAAATTGGTTAAAACACCTTTCAAAACCAAGAACTTTGTTTCCACCTCCAGACCATTGGAGCTTCTGCACATTGATCTCTTTGGGCTAACAGATACTGCCTCAATTAATGGAAGGAAATGTGGATTAGTAATTGTTGATGACTTTAGCAGATGGACTTCGATAAAACTACTAAGAAGCTAAGATAAGTTTTATGATGTTCTTAGTGTCTTCTACGGACCAATTCAAAATGAAAAGGAAACAACCATTTTGAAAATCAAGAGTGATCATGGTGGTGAATTTGACAACGAGCCTTTTGAAAATTTCTGGAAACACATGGAATTCTCCATGATTTTTCTTCTCCTATAACTCCACAACAAAATAGGTTTTTAGAAAGGAAAAATTAATCGTTGCAAGAAATGACACATACCGTGATCAATCGATCTAAAGTCGCAAAACGTTTTTGGGCCATAGTAAACACATATTATGTTCAAAATAGAATATATATTAGACCTATACTGAACAAGACTCCATATGAATTTCTCAAGGGAAGAAATCCCAATATCTTTTATTTCCCCCACTTTTGATGTACTTGTTATATCTTAAACACCAAAGTTCATCTTAAGGAATTGAATGACAAAGCTCAAAAGTGTATGCTCTTAGGATATTTTGAACGCTCAAAGGCACACAGATTGTATAATTCTAAAATTGAGAAAGTTGAAGAAACAATACATGTCAAGTTTGACGACAAAGATCCTGACAATCAAAAGTCAGAGAAAGTTGAAAATTTTGGAGATATTGAGATTATTAGTAATCCATCACAAGAGGAACTAGTCAATCCAAAAGAGCCACAAGCAACTACAAATGATGTTAATTCCTCTGGATCACTTGATGCTATCACATATATTTATACATCCTCTAGTCACCAAGGAGACATGTTAGATAATGTTGCTCCATCTGGAAGTTCTTTCAAGTACAAAAGCTCACATCCAGAAGATCTCATCATTGGAAAAAAAATGATCCAAGATCTACATTAAAAACTACATCATCTATGCTCAGACTTTTGTCAAATGGTTGAACCTTCAAAGGTAGATGAAGCTCTCAACGATGAAAGATGGATTCTAGATTTGCAGGAAGAACTAAATCAATTCCAAAAGAATGATGTTTGGGACTTAGTACCAAAGCCAACATGCAAGATTGTCATTGGAACAAAATGGGTATTCATAAACAAGTTGAATAAACAAGGTGAAGCGGTAAGGAACAAAGCTAGACTTGTAGCTCAAGGATATATTCAGTATGAAGATATTAATTTCACTGAAACCTTTACACATGTAGCTAGACTAGAAGAAATTAAACTACTATTATCGTATGTTGTAAATCATGATATCATACTATATCAAATGGATGTCAAAAGTGCATTTCTTAATGGTGTAATTTCTGAAGAAGTGTATGTGAAACAACCTTCAGGGTTTGAAGATTTGAAACACCCATAATATGTTTTCAAACTTAAAAGGTTACTATATGGTCTGAAACAAGCCCCCAGAGCTTGGTATGAAAGACTAAGTAACTTTCTTTTAGAAAACGGTTTTTCACGAGGTGATGTTGACACAACTCTTTTTAGAAAATCATTAAAGAATAAAATTTTGATTGTTCATATATATGATGATGATATCGTATTTGGATCTACTAATACTACTCTCTATCAAGAATTTTCCAAGATGATGTAGGCTAAATTTGAAATAAGCATGATAGGAGAACTGAAGTTCTTTTTAGGCCTTCAAATCAACTAGTGTAAGGATGGTGTCGATGTTCAAATCCAAATATACAAATGAACTGCTCAAAAAGTTCAATTTGATGGATTATAAACCAATGGCAACTCCTATGCACCCCAACTGCAATCTAGATTCAAATGACAGTAGTGGTATGGTAGATTCAAAGGTTTATGGTGGTATGGTTGATTTCCTTCTTTACTTAACTGCTTCAAGATCTGATACTTTATTTAGTGTATGCTTATGTGCAAGATTCCGATCATATCCTAGAGAATCACACTTTACTGTTCTTAAGAGGATTGTTAAGCATCTGAAAGGTTCTAATAATCTTTGTTTGTTGTACAAGAAATCAAGTGAATATAAGCTAGGGGGATTCTGTGATGCTGATTATGATATAGATAGAGTTGAAAGAAAGATAACAAGTGGTTGTTGTCAATTCATTGGTTAAAACCTCATCCCCTGGGCTACCAAAAGACAACAAACTAATGTCTTGTCTACCGCAGAAGTAGAATACATCTCAGCTGCAAGTTGTAGAACTCAGTTTTTTTGGAGGAAAGATCAACTTAAGGATTATCACATAAGTGAAAGTTGTATTCCAATTTGTTGTGATAATACAACTTCTATTTGTTTATCTAAAAACCTCATCTTACACTCAAGAGCAAAGCACATTGAAATTAAACATCATTTTATTAGAGACTATGTTGAGAAAGGTATTCTTGATATAAAATTTGTTAATACAGACTATCAATGGCCTAATATTTTAACAAAATCCCTTACCAAGAATATATTCAATTTTATAAAGAAAAATTTGAATATGCATTTTATCAAAGATTAAGATGTTTAAGTGCAATTGCTAAGCTCTTGTGTAATTTAAGCATTGTTGAGATATTGATCTTCTGGATCACTCATCCTCTGGACTCATTAACCCTCAAGGCTAATGAAACTCTTGAGCAAAGTTACGTGGTGACATGGATCATCTGTGCTTACTCATATGAGGTATTTTGATCTTCTAGTTAGTAGTGACATGGAAAAGTGTAATAAGTAGTTGTGACATGTGTCCCACTACTCATTGTGACTTTTAACAAGTCTCTTCGTTCATTGGATGTTAACTTCCTAAAGTAAAGGCTATCATGCATGCGCCGCTTTCGTCATTAATTGTGTTTGGTTTCTATGCATAATCTCTTCTTATACTTGTGCACATAAACTATATTTAAACACCTCACTCACTCACTTCACACACTACTCACATTTTGTCTTACACTTTCAGTTTTCACTCCTCCTCGGAGAAACCCCTTTTCAAAATTGTTAGTGTAACCCTAACCCTTTCACCCCAAACCTTCATCCTTCCATGACATTAGTTTTTGAAGACTTTGAGCAACAAGCTTCTGTCGTGCAACAAGATCAACGACTTTTAGGCATCTTCTCTAAGAAGTTTGACTCAATTGATACCAAGGTTTCCCAGATAGTGTTCCTTGATGTTTTCATAATCTCATCTCGTGTGGTTTCTCTAGCTTGGATGCCTACCTTGTACTCCTTAGCAAGCTCTCTTCTTTGGGAGATGGGTTGTGTACTCATAGCCTCAAATTTCATCATCAACTCAGCAGTTTGAAGTTTCACTGTTGACGTGGAGGTTGGAACTGTTGTCATCTTGGAGTATTCGAATAGTGAAGGCTTTGGCTGAACAAGTGAAGAACTCAAACTTTGGGGATTTCAAATATGTGCAAGGAACTGATGAGTGTATCATTTTTTGTTTGTGTAACCCAGATCTGTAAATTTCCTTATAAGACCTTTATAATTCCTTTGTACTCCTTTTTCCTTAATTTTTGTGTTTGTTTTTACACTTCGTGTAATTTGTTCAGATCGCTTACTTCAATGTAATGTTATGTTTCTCTGCATTTTACATTTAAGCACATGTTTTTTCATTTCTCTGTCATTAATAAAATTAGGTTTTGTTGATGCCAAAAGGCAGAGTAATATATAACTGTTTTATTTATATTTCTTTGAAGGCTTGAACTCAAAGGGAGCTTGCAAACCTCCCTCTATGTTGAAAGCTCTATCTTATTGAGAAAATCGTTCAACAATATGCTAAAGAATAAATAAATTGTTGGTGTTTGTCATCACCAAAAAGTGGGAGATTGTTAGATCAAAATGGGTTAATAGAACAAAGCCCTTAAAGTATTGATGATAACAAAGCAATGTACAAAGCATATTTAAGAACAATTAGGCTAAACAGGATAAGATTGGAAATGACACCATTAGAGAAAGAGAGTAAGGGTAACACCTATAGTAGAAAAGTTGGTAGAAAATAGGCTTAGATGGTTTAGGCATGTAGAGAGAAGACATGTTGATGCTGTCGTAAGTATTTGGAAGCTCTGGAACTTAATTAACAAAGTGTCATAAATAAAGGCAAAGCTCTGCGCCAAGATTAAGGTTAACTATAGAAGTCAATGCTAAGGTACAATCCTCTGGAGTAGGATCCTAGGTACCAAGCATATGACTTTGTAATTCATCATAGATACACGCAACAACTAGTATATTAAAGAAGGAAAGTTTATTCTCGCTTATGCATTGGAATAAAACTCCTTTAAGATCATCATTGATGGAATTGAAAGATTGAAGCGATGAGCTCCAAATCTTCAAGATATCTTAGCATTCATTCAAGAATTCAAAGACAAAGAATTTCTTCATCAACACTCATCTACTTCCCCTCTATATAAAGGACCAAGTTGGAATGAAGAAAGTTACGCCACTACACATACTTACAAGCATATACAAAGTCTAACATAGTATATACCTTGTATAGAAAAAGAGAAAGGAAACATCGATAAGGCTACACTTTAAGTGTATTGTGCTTCATAATTGTTTGCTCCTCCTAGAGTTTGCGTAAACACTATCTTTTGTAAAAACAACTTGTATATCTCTGGGTTTAGATTAGGAAGTCCTCTAGGTTGAGGTAAGGAAATCTAGGGCAAGGTTGTCTTAGTACGGTTGTTGTAATCAGGTTTTGATTATAGTGAAATATCCTTTAGAAGTGCAAGGGGACTGAAAGTAATCTCAGGTTATGGAGTGAACAAAGATAAATTCTTTGTGTTGTTTATTACCCTTATCTCTTTACTTTTCTTGTTATTTTTTGTTTAAGGTTTTATTCACATGATGTTATAGGATTCTAGAATTGTAATAGGTTTATTCTTATTTACTCTGGAATTATTTCTTCATTATCTCCCTTTCTAGATTTTGTTTCTAGCAAACTTTGCTTTGATTTTTTTTTTCACTTCTTGCTTTCCATTTTTTTTTTCGGATCACCAAAAACTGAATAAACCCACCAGTGAACCTCCAAACTGAACAGACCACCACCTGACCAATCAAACGTCAAAAATGACCGGAAATGGTTGAGATATACACCTATTTTGTTCTACTCGAGTTTGAGGTTTTTGGCCCGAAATTAACTGAACGCGTTTGATGCACAACCATTGTATGTTCACTGTTGTGAATTCTACCTATCTTTATTTATGTCAGGAATTTATTCCTCCTTTTTACTTGGGGGCAGAAAAGTGTGGGGAGGTGGGAAAAGTTGTGCTGCTTCAAAAGTGATAGTGTTTTTGTAGCAATTGATTTTTCATTAGTTATCCTCTAGAGTGAACTTCTTCAATGGTAGTTCAGTGCTTGGGGGTCTGAGAGTCAAATGAACGCTTTTTTTGTGAGGTGTGTCAAAAAGGAAAATTAGTTAAAACTCCTTTTGAAGTCAAAAACATTATTTTTACCTCTAATTCACTAGAGCTTCTGCACATTGATCAGTTTGGGGCAGTTGATATTGCTTATATCAAAGAAAAGAAATACGGTTTGGTCATTGTTGGTGACTTTAGCAGATGAACTTGGGTGAAATTTCTGAGAAGCAAGGATGCTTCTTATGATGTGTTTAGTGTCTTCAAGAAACTATCCATGATTTTCCTCTCATGGGACTCACAACAAAATGGGGTTGTAGAAAGGAAAAATAGGTCTTTGCAAGAGATGAGATGGACCAATGATTGGTGCGTCAAGGATTGCAAAATGTTTTTGGGTATGAGACAGCCCAATGATTAGTGAGTCTAGGATTGGGAAACGTTTTTGGGCAGAAGCAGTAAACACAATATGTTCCGTTTAAAATAGAATATATATTAGACATATACCAATCAAGAGTCCATATGAATTTCTTAAAGAATATTTCTTGTGTTCATTTGTTAACCAGGATAACACTTTGAATCATATCTTCTTTCTTATCTCTTTACTTTCAGCAATCGTTTTATAATTCAAAAAAGAGACCAAAACAATTCACCCCCCTCTTTTGTATTTTTCACCCTTAATGATTTCTTCCCTCTACATAGTGGATCTCAACCCTCACACCAGCCATCTTAGATCTGAAAGGATCATAAGAGTAGAGAACCCATTTTATGTGCCACACAGGTTCTTCGACGAAGATAAATCACCACTAAATAGCGGTGGAAACTTCGTACCATACCATGGTAACCCTAATTATTTTTAGAGTTAAGAACATGATAGATGACTTGTTCATAATCTTTGCATTTTCCACAAACAAAAAAATGATAGATAACTTGCGATTACATGAAAACAATAATTCTCAAAAAGTTATAAAACATATGCACTTAGAAAATATCACTATATTGTACTAAATCTTTCAAACAAAAAAAATAATCGCTAATGAAAGATATGTACATTTCATTGTAAAATAAAAACAATGACATGACCGCTCATGTTTTTCTTGGTGCTGAAAGATGTACTGATATTTAAGGATGCCTCTCATATGCACTCTAACCAGTTTTAAAGGTAGACATTAACTATTTTTAATAAATTTTAAAAACATATTACTTTATTTATCTTTGCTGTTATTATAAAATTCATATTTTCCCAAAATTGATATCTTTGAGTGGTTCATACCAGACAAACTCAATTTCTAATTCAACAAAATTGGTCTTTTTCATTTGTAACTTTTTATTTTTCATATGAGATTTTCTTTTTGTTGATAATATATCAGTTGAGACTTATCACTCATGCATGTAAAAAGGAACAAAAGAATGTCATAAATAAATTTAATTTATGTACATTGTCAAAGTAAAAAACTCTCTTACAGGTGCATCAAATAATGTATTGTCATGTCAATCAATGAATTCTTTTTAGGAAAAAAAACCTCATTGATTAACATGACAATCAATGAGTTAAAACCATTTTTTTTAGGAAAAACGATAACATCAATGAGTTAAAAACATATGATATTTTATACTCATAAAATGAGTGACAACATATCATTAAATGGATGCATAATTTTTTTACATTAATAATGTACATAAATTAAATATTTGATAAATACTTGAACAAATATGCAATTATGCATGCATTTTTCAATTGTTTTTAGGGTTTGAAACAGGTTAAGGGAAACAGCCCCCCAAAACTAAGACATAACAAGAGACTATTAATTTAATTAAAAAAATGTATGTGTGTGATCAATTGAAATCCAAAATACATATTCATAAATTTTCTTTCCAAAGTCAGTTTTCTGACAAATTAAACTTTATCACAAATCGAAAATACACAACACCTATAAATCCAATGGATCTGAAACAAATAAATCCCTCAAAAAAAAAAAAAAATCCAATGGTTCTTCAAGGTAAAGCTCCAAGTTCAAATTTCAGCTAGAATGTATATTGTCTCTTTACACTAAAGAATATTTTTAATGGCAAATTAATATATTAAAGAAGATAAAAACCAAGTACAAAAAAGTCAAGAGCTAACAGAAATCCTCAACAAGGGCAAGCACGGTGAGCAAAAATACAAAACAACATGAACTAACAGAACAACTACAAAGGAATGCAACCCTATAGAATATCAACCAAACAAAAGACTAAAAAATGGTTCCAAAACCCGATAAGCTCCAAGAGTGAAAGGCCGATTAGATCCCTATCTATTCAAGCATAAGGAAAGTTTCCATGACCAATTCGTAAAGAGAATATGTATACAATTTGGGTCATGAAGGGAGCCTAAAGCACCGGAGGAGGATCGTTACATTGGGCATTGGTCAACCACTTAATTGAATTGGATATCACAATCACCCAAATTCATAAGTTATTGACAATACATGTAATCTCATTTATATGTGTTCAACATCCATTTTTATCAAATGTAATGGTCCTCTATAAAGATACAATCATATTTTTCCACAAAAAGTTGACAGCATATGCAAAACTCTATAAACATACACCCAATTCAAGGGTTGATTTGATTGAACGAGAAAGAAGAAATTATTGAAAAAAAAATCGTATATACGATGTTGGGTGTCAACATTTTGTGTTAAAGTAACATTTTTTAAGAATATAAGAATGGAATTCAAAATGACATGTTCAAATAATTCATGCTCATTTGCCTCAAACTAACAAATGTTGGTTAATTATTTTATTTTGTTAATTTATAAAATGTTTTGTATGTATATGTCATGATGATAGCTTCACGCCTTCACCATGGTTACTACTAATGATATTGATCCCCATAGTTTAGGTTATGATTAATTTCAACTCAATAATACAAGAGTATGATTGTAATACATGTCAGCATAAAAAAAATTACATTATCAACACATTACAACAAATTATACATATGACTTTTTGAGAGTAATTATTATTAAAAACAAACTATTTTAATGATCTGACGGTTATGATTAATTAAACGTGTATAAAGACTCTTTACATTTATAGTGTTTATCAATTAAATCCATAATATAATAAAGGCATTTGATAATAAAATTAAATGTAACAAAAATATACAACAACCTTGGAAATGAGGTTATTATTTGTGATCTCTCGTGTTATATATGCTAAAAAAATGTTGTTATCACACTGCACATTATTTAAGTTACATTTTCATTTTGGAACACCGCAATATTATATCTGTAATGGTACAAGAAAAGTACTAAAGTACGACCCTTTATGAAAACCAAAATATAATAATTACAGTATTGATCATACGATATTGCAGGAGGTGCAAGTAATTATATATTAATATTACACTTATAAGAATAGTGACTCTCTTAACTGTGTATTTGATCTCTCATTTTATCTTAATATAGTGAACATTGTGTGTCAGTGCTTATAATACATATATATGATACACCAAGTACACATTATTTTTTAAAATGGTAACAACTACAAATGTTCTAGTTATTTACGTGCTACTTCAACCCTATATAACTTAATGTTATGGTTGGGGGTGCAAAGGTACTTTGGATTTTATTTATGTGTTTGATGTATATATCAAGTTTTGGTTTCGGTCTTCTGATTGTGTGAAAAGTTAGTAGCTTCATGGTAATCTTTTATTGTTGGTGTGACCTTAAGAGATTTATTTGTGATTTATATAATCGAAGGAAAATTATATATATGAGTTGTAGTGTTGTATACTCCTATTTGTTTAGTCAATCAAAAAGTTTATATAGAAAGATAATAATACACATATCATCTTATGATTCCATTCTAACATTGGAATTAGAAAAGCCACGAAAAAGTTCAGGCTCCTCTTATTAGCCCACTTAAATATTTAATAATCTAACAATTTATTTTATATATATATATATATATATATATACTACAACAGTCACTAAACATACACACAAAAACAAAAAAGTTTGCGAAATTTACTAGCTCAATCAAAATTAAAGAAACCCTTGATGTATAAAATTATTATTAGATTCAATCACACAATTTGAGGATAAAAAAATTAATTAAGTAAAAAAAAAAGTACTTACCTAGAGCTTGCAAATTCATAAAGCCTTCCTCTTGGTGAGAAAACAATAAGAGCAACCTCAGCATCACACAACACCGATAATTCAAAGGCTTTCTTCAACAAACCATTTCTTCTCTTTGAGAATGTTACTTGCCTACTTGTTGCGTTCTCTATACGCTTCATTTGTGTCTTTCCTCTCACCATTTTTTTTCTTTTCTTGCTGAAATCACAAAAACAAAAACAACAAAAATTAGGTTCCCTCAAAAAAAAAACAACAAAAATTAGGTATACAAATACTTATAGCATAAAATTAAAATAAAAAACATTGAAGGCTATTTTAATTCAAAAAAAAAAAAGTCCTCTCCAAGAAGGAAAAACACAATTTAAACTTTGCAATGAAAAGGGATGAAAATATTGGCCTTTTTAAGATCTAGAAAACTATAGGAAATAGAAAGAAACCAAAAAGATTAGAATCATTTACCACTCAATAAAACCAAATGAACGGAAATTTTAAGGGTGATTATATGAATGATGGAAGAAACAAGGAAATGAGAATTTTTTTAATTTTTATACAGATTTCAATGAAAAGAAAATGACACAATTGTCAAAGTATTTTTATGAAAAAAATTAAATGGTGTAAAATAGATTCCTAGAAAAAGGGTCTAAACACCTACCAAGAATTATATCTCATAAGAAGGGGGGTTTTCTGATTAATTGATATAGTTGAACTTTTTTTTTTTGAGGGATGATATAGTTGAACTTACCAGGAACAAAAGGAAGCAGATTTGCACCAAATTGGAAAAATAAAAGAAAAAATGAACCAAAGAAGGGATAGGAGGAATAAAGGGTTGTGCCTAGAAAAGGAAAAGAAAGGAAGAAAAGGGTAAAAAAAAATATGAGTTAAGGAATCAAATGAAAGTAGAAACTAAGCACCCCCAAAAGTAGTGATACATAATTGAGGTAAATTCAAGGAAAAGGATTGGATTTGGATTTGACTATCTTTTTTAGCTAAGATAGAAAGCAATGACACAAACCTACCTTTCCTAATTAATCAACCTGATCCCATCTTGCTTCTACAAGCTACCCCACCATATTAAGAAATAAATGATTGTTTCGTATTAGAAAATTGAAACCTCATAATTGCTTGTTTTGGTAAAATCAGGCTCTACTTGCCCAAAAAGAGAAATTTCTAGATTAAAGTCAATAGCAATTTGAAAATGAAAAGAAAAGGAAAATATATTTTGTGAAAAAGGACAGATATTTGGTAGTAGTGTTACTAATAATTTAATCAAATCTTTAGTAAAATATATATGTCATGCATTGCGAACTCATCTCCCAATGCCAGGTTTCGACTTTCAATTGCTTGATGGTGAATTGTCATTTGTACTTTTACCAAAAATAGAATTTACTATACTAATAATATGCATCTGATTGTTATTTAAAATTGAAGAAATGATATTTGAACAACCATTTTTTGCAACCTTTGTGACAACTTTCTCTCTCATATTCACATTATTTTTTTACTTTCTCTCTATTACTTTGATTTTTGTGTCAATATCTCATTTCTTTTGTAAAATTTTGATTGTTGCAAAAGTTGTCACAGATATGAATGTTCAAATAACACAACTACATTGGCTCTGGTGTATCCATGGCTATGTGGATTCCTTTCTTACTCACTCTCTTTATCATATTCATACCATATGTAACTGCTACAGCTACATTGGCTCACTGCAATTCAAATGTGATTATTTAAAGGATTTAAAGGACAAACCATTAATTTGGGTGTTTAAATTGCAAGTGTGTGACGGGTAGCACTTGGGTGACATAGAATTGGTGATATTGACCAACCACAACATGCTACCCGTGTCTGACACCCTGTTTACTTTCTTAGGGATTTGTAGTCTAGATTCTAGCGGGCTGATTGCTTTTGCTTTGAGTTCGGAAGTCAGGGTCTAGTTTCAAGTTTTTGGGAGGGTTACAGTATTCTCTCTGGTGGTTCGAGAGTTGAGGGGTGTCTGGGTGATTTGTTTCTGTGATATGGTGGGCCGATCGCTTTTGCTTCGAGATCGGGAGTCAATTTCTAGAAAATTATTATTTGGGCTTGTTATGGTGTATTCTCCGATGGACTAGGGTTGATTGGTGGTGGATTCTCAATCAGTGATGGATTACATGTTTTTCGGGGGGTTCATTTGGGCTCAGCTGCATGAATGTGTTTTGTTGGGTTTTTGGAGGCTTTTGTGCAAGTAGCGGGTGTTAGATGTTTGGAACTAGTTTCATATGGCATTCATGATAGAGTTTGGGGTTTTGCCTCAACTTGAGTTCTACAGTTGTGTGAGGCTTGGCGTTGATTTTTTGGTGTTGGTAGTAATCTTGGTTAGTTTTTATTCTGTTTGGTGATAGATATCAGTTGGGTGATGTCTTTATGAGTGTTTTGATGTTTGAGGTGTAAGAGTTTACTTTTGGGTGTTCTGTTTATATACGGCGCCCTTTGTTTGTTTCTGTCTTGCCAGTCTCTGTTTTTCTTGAGCATTGATTCGGTTTTAATAAATTTTGCTGTTAAAAAAATATATAATATCAAATTGTTCTCATGAATAATTTAAAGTTAGTTAAAACGTTCGCGACACTTCAAATATATAAAATATCAAATTGTTCTCACAAATTATTTAAAGGTAGTTAAAACGTTCGCCTGTTGAGTAATTCTGATAGAGGTGATGATGTGTTATGTAACACACACTACCTCTAATAGAGATATTATACAGAAGAGTATTTTGACCGACGTTAGACGATTTGAGGAGCAATTGTCCTTTTCATAAATTTAGGGTCTCAAAACCTAAAATGATGATTTTCTCTTTATTAAACAAAACTCGATTTGAAATTTCATGAATAAAAATGTGGTTGGGTGAATAGATTTGGGTGTGATAGTCAATTACGGCTTTTAACAAAAATTATTCATCAAGTAACATTTATAATACTATATTTTAAATGCTAAATTTAACAAGAAAAATCCTAGTTTTTTTTTTATTTTTTATAGAATAGACTACATGTTATGTTATTTCTATAATGATAAAAATACTATATTTACATAATTAAGATAGTAAAATATAATTAATATTTATTAGAAAAAAGATTGATTCAATTAAGAATGAAAGGATAAGAAATACCTTAGTTCGATACTACTTGAAACAATTATTGAACATATTTTACTTACATTCAATCGAATTGCCAATTAGGGTAGGTGACGCAGAATCGCCCCTAGAGTAGCTAATTATGGTGGTTGCAAGACTATTTGTGGTGGGTGTGTCGACATGACTACTAATTGCAGCCGCCGGCTATAAATGATATGCTCCCTCTATTCCAAAATATAAACAAAATTTGATCAATAAAAATTAATGTATTTCGTTTTAAATTTATAACAAATACATAAATTATGTTGATCCATTCTTATATTTTGAAACGGATTGAAGGAGTATGTATATAATTTCATTGGCAAGGTTTCTTTGAACCTGGTTTTTAAAAACCAGATCTTAGAATTTTTACAATTCATTAGTTCAACCGGGTTATAGTTATTTCTTAAATATTGGTGAACATAGTAACTGTACTTCACTTCATGATCTCAAGAACCTTTAAATACATGAGAAAAATTTATTTAACATGCGTACGGGTGCAGAAACTGTGCTGGTACAATGTTTTTTCTTTTTTCTTTTTGACGTTAGGAAATAGTACAATGTTAGAAACATGTCACTATCTTCCGTACAACAACGTACGTGAAGTAACCAATAAGAAGTCGTAAACGAAGCACCTTGTCTTCAAGTGTGTCGTCATCATGACTTTTATGCCATCTAGATACCTTTTGTATCTTTTTTTTTTTTTTTAGAGAAATGATATTTGTACAACCATTTTTTAATAATTTTTAGACAACTTTCTCTTTCATACTCACATTATATTCTTACTTTTTTTTTCTTTCTTTCTCTATTGTTTTTGATCAATGAAAAGAGAGAAAAATGAGGTTATCATGAAAATTGTTAACAAATGGTTGTTCAAATATCATTGCTCCTTTTTTTTTTTGATCAGTAATGCCTTTTATGTTTTCTTACGGATAATACTTTTAAATTCTAATATATATTCCTAGGACGAAATGTTAAAAATTGCTCTTAAATATTTGTTAAAGAAATTAAAATAACAAATTACTTAAGATACTCCATA
>Ga0315915_1000608_pt1 | contig 38311 bp, 17 predicted proteins | sample MpolbnodulesMG_FD_207738 | JGI IMG/M metagenome (GOLD analysis project Ga0315915, IMG submission 207738) | Medicago polymorpha root nodule microbial communities from Los Angeles, California, United States - branched nodules | ecosystem: Host-associated > Plants > Roots > Nodule | place: USA...
TCAAAAAAACAACTCGTTTTAATATTAATTTGATGATGTGGTGTACCGGTACACTCAAAATTTTGAGTGTACCATAGAATTTGCCTAAATTGTATGTATTTTGATTTTTAAATTTTACAAAAGTACTCCAATTTCTAGCATTGCATACTTTACAAAATTACATGTGCTAATTTGTGACTAGAGATCGTTGAAAAATGATTGTTGTTAACATTTCACTAACTTCTAATATCAGTTAGTAAATACTACAGTTTACAATACAAACATCATACAACCCCAACAACATTCTACAAACACCATATATTATCATACAGCAATAAACAACTAAATGTAGCATAAATATTTAACTAATGAATTCTAAACTATAGTTATCGGATATTATTTGATGGTACAGCCCGTTTCACCCAGAATGATTAGTGCTGGTTTTTTCATTATAATTCATCTAATCCTTTATTTTTGTGTTCTCCAACTAAGTAGTCCATCTCTGCATTGTTGGTCTGTTAAATGGGAGTTAAAATCCTCACATTAGATGAAAAAATAGCTGTTATTCAACCACACAATCAATGTTGCGCAAAAGATTAGCGAAAATGGGAGATCGAAGTTGGAATCGGAGACTGATTGCTAATGATAATGGTGAATCATCTACGTCTACAATTAATGTTGTTTATAATGAGGTCTTCCAAAAGATTTAATGTCTCTCTCCCTCTTATTTTTTTTTTTATGTTGAATAAAATGTAATTTGTTGATATTTTTCTCTGGGTAATTGCATGTTTATGTGGTTATACTGGTTTTTCATGTGATTGTGATTGGTTTTCTAATTCTATTTGTAAGGGATTGCCATGACTACGCGTCGTATGTTGTAGTGCATAATTATGCATTGAACCATTAAGTGTCAAACGTTGTTTATATTATCTTTGTTGTTAAACTCTCTTTATTGCCACACCCTCTTTACCTTGATGCATGTCATATACATTAATCCATCTTAACTCATCGTTGATATATAAAATATATTTAATATTAATTTGTGGTTTTTTTAATTTTCGAGTACTATTAAGCCATCTTAATAATTGGTTAGTTGTATGTTTTGAACAACATCCAATGAAATAAAAGGCATGTCATTTTTTTTTTTAATAATTTTTTTTCATTATCCAACGGTAATGAACAGTATAATTATCAAATAGACATGGCAACGGGACGAGTTTAAGCATCTCCACCCCCGCTTCCATGCACCCACCCCCGCCACATCCCAAACTATATTGGGGTAAAAATTGAACACCCAACCCCACCCTCAAATGGGGCAGGTCTCCCGGCTCTGGCCCCACCCGCAAAAACTCTATTTTTTATAAAATATTTAAAAAATGCATAATTTTTCATTTTTTTCATAGCAACAAAAAAAAAATTATATTAGTAATTAAAGATCTAATAAACTTTTTTCAAAAGAGCAAAATAATTATAATAAATATGTTTCTAAAGAGTAATAATACATTAAAATATGTTGGTGCTTATGGAAATAAAATTATAAAATTTAATAAAGTAAATTTGAAAATGTGGGTGCGGGGCGAGGGTGGGTGTGGGGCGGGTATAAGCATCCCCGGCCCCGCCCCATATTAAAAACCCAGATCTCCCCCACACCCGCGCACCCAGTTAAATCAACTTTTTCCCGTTAAATTCGGGGCGGCGGACGGGTGTGGACGGACAATAAACATAACGGTAACAATAACGATCACAGTCATAACACTTTACAAAATTCATTTTGTAAATACGTCACCTTCATTTATAATTTTTACTTCATTCTTGAAATATTTATCAATACTTTCAAAATGGTTAAATGTTTAATTATACATTTTCCCATTATTAGGCTTAGCTTGGATTATATAGGTAAGATCAACAATGTAGAGAGAGGGGGGAGGGAGGTGGGGTAGAGAAAAGAAGAGAATGGATTTCTATCTTTCAATTTGATTTTGTTTTGTTTTTGAATAGTGTAAAAGATGATGAAGAGATATCCAAATCTGTACTTCTTTATATAAAACACACGATCTGAGTTTTCTTTGTTAATTGTTCATAGTTGAAAAAATATAACCATAACTATTTTAAGTTTTTAATTTTCAAAATGTACATACAATTGCAATTGCATTATTGTTAAAGACTCCTTTTGAAAATACCCAACTATAACAACAACAAAAACTCACTATTCAAGTTGCTCTTCTTCAATCTTTAACCATTGAATAGTTCAATAATAGATCAATGGTAAAAAGCTCATTTTTGTACCATACACAAAAAGATTGACTTTTGTACCTTAAATGCCACCTTATAAAACCAGTTCTAGTGATGAACAACATGCAGTCAACAAACAACATACTTAAATTCTTTTTCACCCACCAATATTGAAAGAAACACACGACCCACTAATGAAAATTTATATAAATTTCAATAAGCTTCATAGAGGAAATAATTAACTTCATAAAAGGCGCAAATTTGATGATAGCTTATCAGAAACTTTTCTTTTATTAAAAGAACCAACCAAAGTCGATCAAAATAATTAGTATTGCCTATGAATCTGTAAAGACTATTGCCCAAGACACTAGAAACACCATCGAGCTGTTGGCATAAGAAGAATCATGGACAAACATAACATCATTTATATGAATTATATCCATCCATACAATAAACAAATCGACCTGTACAGCACAAAAAGATACTTGTATGCGTTCTTTACAGAGTAACTTCAGCCTCTAATTTTCTTCAAATCACGGATTAGTATATAGATAGATACTCCATAATCCATTTGAGGGTGCAGAGATTATCAACAGTGGAGCGGAGCCTGCTATAAAGATGGTGAAAAGAAACCTGTTATATTGAAGAATACTAGGGATGTCCAGTATGCTAAACAGCTAAAGTCTATATAGCTAGGGTATAACAAAGTGTGTGAACTTAGGTTAAATTTCTGACGCATGAAGCCAAACCAGAAAGAATCTGGAAGCCCAATAACTTTACATCTATAAAATGAAAAAGAAGCAAAAACTTATTTCTTTATTGCAATGCATGGCATAAGCCAATTTTAAGGATGCTTCTGATGAACGGATGCATGAGATAAAAAGAAAATAATGAAACTAACCTCCCAACAACCAAGATGCAGCTTATGCTTTGCTAGATTTTGTCCAAAAGAAGCCCTTCTTTTTTGTAGGGTGACTATCTAACATGGATCTGGAACCTTTTGATCCAAAGGTAAAGTGTCGTCTCAGAAAAGGTTTCCCGAAGGAGTTTTTCCCATGGGAACTGGAGTCCATCTGAGGACCTTTACCTTTACCTTTGCCTTTACCTTTAGGTTCTCTCACTTTAAAGCTATCAATCACAACAGAATCATTATTTTCAATATAATATTCAATATCACCGTCCTCAAACTGATTCTTCGGTGTCTTGTTTCTAGCCTTCAAATCCATTTCAGCTTTCAGAACTTTTTTGGCCAGCTTCATAGTTTGTTTCTCACCAAAACTGCAAACTGGGCAAGCTGGATCGTACTTATTAATATCAGATGTCATATTCTCCAAACATTCAGCATGATAGACGTGTCCACAGATAAGAACAGCAACTACAGAAAGGTCGTTATTTGAATATATATTTTGGGTGCTCCAAGGAGACTTCTCCTTTAGAACCTTTGAGCAAAAGCTGCATGTTCTCAAATCAACTGGTGAGGCTGAAAACCAACTACTGGATCTAGCTAACCTTTCACGGTTCGAACCAAAGGACTCACTATCAAGTGACCATCTTTGTCTTTGTGGAGTTCCCATCAGCTCCGGAAATCCAGGTGGTACAGTAGACCAACCATCTGAAGATCCCCCACGGGAGTGCATTCCTGATCCGTTGCTCCAAGATAACACGGGTCTTTCCTCAGACAGAGAGAAACTGCCGGGCGACTTGTAGGCTTGTCTTTGGATATCAGAAGTTTGCCATAACGGCTGGTGTCCTGGGGAATGGCCGGTGCACCTTGATGGGGTAAAGCTAGGTGGAAGCATGTGAGATTGGGACGATAAAGGAGATGCTGACAATGAAGTTGAACGCAATGGTGGTTTTGTAGGTGATGGCCAAGATGCTAACGATGATTCTCCCAACCCATTTGCCTAGAAAGTGATTTATTAGTGATTTATTAGTGAGGAGAGCGTCAAAGAAACCACATACCAACAACTGAGCAATAATGTAATATGAAAAAATTCTGCATTATAATAACCTCACCTGTTGCATGCTCACATCAATAGAAACAGACTGTGAAATAGATAGATCTGCAATACGCATGAATAACCATGTCAGATACTAAAAAAGAACCAGTTGACAGAACAATAGACAGTTATTGGATCAGTTACATAGTGCCATACCACACTTAAATTTTAATAAGAAATAAATCTTAGCAGAATTGACTACCCATTATGGAATGATGAGTTCAAATTTTAGCAGAAAGGTTTAGATGATCAGATTTAATTGAGAAGTTCACATAAAGAATGGACTTTCATCAGCACCATCATGATTACAAGTTTATAACCAATTCTACTAATTTGTCCTGCTTATTTGATGTCAACCTCTTATTAAGCTTTAATTGAACCAAACAAGGCTCTGATATCATCTTAGAATTTGAGTTTGGGCTTAACCCGCAAAAACTAACTTTTGGGGTGAGCGTTACCCCTCCATTTATAACTACTCCTTGTCCCATATTTAGTGTCACTTTTAAGTTGTACTCCTTCCGTCTTATATTCAATATCTCATTTGCAACATCTACTTGTCTCATATTAAATGTCACATTAATTACTTTTTTTTACTAATATACCCTTATTTATTGCATCTCAACTACTCCACTAACTACTATTAATAAGGGTACTTTAGTAAATAAAGCTTGCTTTATGTATCATATAAATAACTACACTCGATATTCTTAAGTAGTGTGCATAACCTTGAAAGACAACCAATATGAGACGGAGAGGGAGTATCAATTTCCAAATTTATCCTTATTAACTATTGAGTGTTAACTATTGTCATAAAATTCACAGTGAAGTATAATTGACTTGGGAGTGAAACATATGGTATTAATTTGGGAGTAGAATTGGATTAAAATAATTAATGCTAAATAGAAAATATAAAGTAACACTTATTTTGGAACATTTTTATTTTGCTAATAGGACCTTTAATATGAGATGGAGGGAGTATTATTCAAACCATGTCACACTCCAACGTGGGACTCTCAACAAGAACTTATCAATATAAGTACTAAATTAATTGCTAATTTTCAACTTTTCTACTTCGTATTTGATAGATTACAAGATAGGAGTATATTTGAGAAGGCATCACCCTGTCTCAAAATTTCCTGTATCACGGTTCACTAACTTTATATCTTTCACATGTATCTGTGACTATTAGTGTATAATGGCTTAGAAATTGAGCTAGGTCTAACTCAACTCCAAAAAGACAGTAATTACATTGTCTGTATCTCTAATCAACGTGGGATTTCAACACACCCTCTCACCGCTGGACTGGACATCTAAAGCATGGATAAATGCTGGTGGTCCATTAACAACATCCCCTCACATCTACAACTAGACATCTAGAGCGTGGACAAGTTTTGGTGCACCAATAACATATCTACGATAAACTCGAATACCATCACAAAATTTGGTGTAGATCTAACTTAACCCCACAAGTTAGCTCTTAAGGAGAGGATTTTTCAAGTCTTATAAAGAAATATCTTGACCATATTTCTAGTCAACGTGGGGTCTAAACAGGATGAATTGTAAAATAACTGATACAAAATACAACTCTAAACGGTCCAAACAATCTAGAAAGCTAACTATGTGAAGGTTACCTGAAGTTGAATCTCTAACATTTTCACCAGTCCCTTCAGAAATTGGGGATTTTTGGCATGTATTCAGTTGACAATTTTGCGCGGGACTTCCATTCTCTAATACACGTCCTGATTCATTTTTAGTCTCCGATCCACCATTCCTGCTATTACCATCAGAAAACCAGTTTATAGAAGTGTCTTCGCCGGCTACACGTCCTCGATGATCCCAACGAAAGCTCCATGTCGGAGAATTTCGAATATTTCGAAGCGAATTCTCATTGGTCGGTCCACTTTGTACAGTTTTATCTCGGGCAGCAACAAAACAAGCATTACCCATTGTGAAGTGACAACAGTTTTCAGCTTCTTATACCAAGACAGCCACCAATTGCATCCAAAAATACAGGTCTAAACCATTTACTCAAACAAACAACACCTAGCCTGGAACAGTGATGTAAAAGGCATATAATGAAAATCTGAAAGAAATAGTCCAAAACAAAATATCATTGTTACTCAACCAGTGTATTGTTAAACACAAATTGAATTTAAAACACCACGCAAAAAGAAACAGAAGACATGATTTATGATCCTATAAATTTTAGCAGCCAATTATCTAGGTGAGTTGGGTACCGGGGGCACACCAGAATCAACACAGACCTCAATGCTTGAAAAGCAGTAACAGATCTTCGTCGGAAGACTAATCAACTTAAAACACACACACATACACAAACAAAAAAACACAACTTGAAAAGTGATCCATAACGATTATAAATTTTGAGACAAGCAACAATTAGACATTACCAACCTAAAATCAGAAGAAAATGAATCTGGTAAACAGTGAAAAGAGTGGACAAATAAATAAGTGAATATATAAATAGAGAAAACATGAGACATTAATTAAGCAGCTCAGTCAGAAAGAAGGATCCGAAATAAATGCTGAAAAAACGGTATTCAAAGTCAAGACCCACAAAAAAATGATTTTAATTAATTAATATTAACGAAAATGAAATTAAGCGAATCATCGTATATGTATGAGTTGAAAAGTGGCGTACCTATTGATTAATGAAATCACAAAGCGCCACGTCGTCTCTCTCTAATCTATCTATCTATCTATCCAGAGAAAAGAGGGCGCGAAGAAGAAGAAAAAGAAGAAGAAGAAGAAGAAGAAGAAGAGAGTGTTTGGGACGGTTTGTTTGTTGTGAGCACACCCGTTTCGGACTCTACCTCTTCAATATTTGCTGTGCTGCCTCCTCCCACTTTACTCTCTTCTCAAAAACAACTTTGGACCCACTTCCTTCAACAACAAAAACTTTGGTCCCACTTATAATGTCCCTCGATAAAAAAAAAACAAAAGTAATTTTCTATATTTATTAAAAAAAAGTAATTCTGTATTGAAATTTTATTTTATTTTTTTATATTTTCAAAAGTTTAATTGCATCAAGTTTCATGTTATTTTTACTATATTTGTTTTCTTTTTTGTATGGGAAGATAGCTCACTTCATTTCATCCAGAATAATAGAGTCAATACAGTGTGGAGGATGATTGAAAATACTAGGACTAGCATGTAATATGGACGTTTGAGCAAGATTATGAGCGACTCTATTAGCTTGTCTCCTAACATAAGCTAGAGCATAACTAGCATTAGAAAAAAGCAACGCCCTGCAACTAGAAAGTAAACTTCCTAGTTCATTAACATATGTGTTATTACTAAGAACATCATTCACAACTAGCTGACAATCAGTTTCAAAAACTACCCAATTGAGACCAAGATCGAGAGCAATTTAGAGGGTTTGTTGTAGAGCAGTAGCTTCACCCTCTGCTGCAGTTGAAATGGAGGGAAAAACCATTTAGTGAAATTAGACCACACAAGTAGACTGGCAATGGACTCCACGACTTTGCAAATTAGACCTTGTAGGTGAAATGTTGCGAAGCAATCTCCAAGAAAAATGTTTGATTTTTGGCAGAACGCGCAATGACCAAATTAACTTCCAATCCCCTGGGACATGATAATTTGACAGTTGGTCTGAAATATTCACACACATCTTATACGCGGATTTAACTGTATACGAGCCATTAGGAGATGCATTCCAAATTATTGTATCAGAGCGAGTTCGAGAGGGCAAAGGCAACTTACAAATATCAGATGTGTCGTGTGTGTTCATTATAGTAGCAATAGAGTCACGATTCCAAGTGTTGGTTGTTGGATTGAAGAGTTGTGAGACAGTCAGGTTGAGAAGATTGATTGCCGATAATGTGGTAGGTCACAAATTCTGACGAGTGCGGATCCACGGGTTTTTCCAGACATTAATATCTTTACCATCACCGATTTTCCACCTATAACCAAGAGATAACATCCGAATAGTGCTCCAGATACTCCTCCATGTGAAACTTGGACTATGGCCAATAGTGGCATCCAAAAACCCGCTTCTAGGGAAATATTTAGCTTTGAGAACTTTGGTGAGGAGAGAGGAAGAGTTTGTGAGGAGCTTCCATCCTTGCTTACCTAGCATGGCAAGGTTAAAACCTTCAAGGTCACGAAAGTTAAGGCCACCTTGATCCTTACAAACAGTCATCTTATCCCAGTTTAGCCAATTAATACTTCTACCACCATTCTTCTCCAAACCCCAATAAAATGAATTCATCATGCGCTTTATTTCTTCCCCGAATGATGTAGGGAGCAGAAAAGCGCTCATACGGTAGGTAGGTATAAATTGGGCAATTGAATTTAGGAGCACTTCCTTACCTGCACGTGAAAGAGATCGAGATTCCAATTTTGGATATTTTTTCAGATACGCTCTTTAATAAAAGTGAATATTGATTTTTTGTCTCTTTCTACCATAGATGGGAGGCCAAGGTACTTACCGTACCCCATAGTTTCCACAACACCTAAGAGATGAATAATATTGTTCCGGAGAGTCGAATTTGTATTCCGACTGAAAACGATAGAGGATTTTTGGTAATTAATAGCTTGTCCACTAGCAGTCTCATAAGTATCCAGGATATTCTTAAGGGTTGTCACTTCGGAGATAGTAGCCTTACAGAAAAGAAAACTGTCGTATGCGAAGAGGAGATGGGTAATTGATGGACTCCCCCGACAGATGCGTGTTTCGTGGATAAGACCGTTATTCTCATGGTGCCTGATGTACGAACTTAAACCCTCTAAACAAATAATATAGAGATAAGGGGAAAGGGGATCTCCTTGTCGAAGACCACAAAGAGGAGTAATAGGTCCTACACTATCGTTGTTGACAAGCACATGATAGTTGATAGAGGAGACACATTGCATGATCCAACTAATCCAAACATTTGAAAAACCCATCTTTTCCATCACCGCTTGAAGATAACTCCACTTGACTCTGTCAAAGGCTTTACTAACATCAAGCTTTAGGGCAATATTTCCTTATTTACCTCTGGTCTTGCATTTCATATAATGAAGAACTTTAAAGGCAGTGAGAGCATTGTCATGAATGTCTCTACCAGGGACAAAAGCGGCCTGAGAATTAGAGATGCATTTATGGAGGATTTGTTTGAGTCGATTGGCAAGGAATTTTGAGAGAATCTTGTAGATGACGTTCCAAAGTGAAATGGGACGAAGGTCCTTCATGCTCTCTGGATGATCCACTTTTGCAATTAAAGCAATGTTAGTATCATTTAAGGTAGAAGGAAAGCTACCTTCATCAAGCCATGAACAACAAGCTTCGAAAATCTTTGTACCAATAAGGGGCCAAAACTTTTGAAAGAAACCTAGATTAAGACCATCAGTTCTTGGTGATTTGTCGGGGTGCATAGAAAAAACAGCTTGTCTGAATTCTTCTTCCTTAAAAGGAGTTGTTAGAGAAGTATTATCTTGCGGAGAAATACATTGAGGGTAGCAATAATAGGTGAATGATGTCCATCGTTCGGTGTGTAAAGATTACAAAAATAGTCTTGGGCAACGCTACACAAACCAGCTTGATCTTCTACATACATACCATGAGAATTCCGCAACTTTTTAATATTATTTCTCTTGCGCCTTACACTAGCGGATGCATGAAAAAACTTATTGTTTTTGTCCCCATATTTGAGCCAAAAGATTTTGGATCGCTGCTTCCAATAAATATCCTCCTGCAACAAAACACAAGAAAGCTTGTTTTGGATGTTAGTAATAGATGCATCAGTTGTGTGGTCATTACTACTTCGAATGGCAGCAAGCTCGTTTCGTAATTTGTTGGCTTCACGGAGGAAATTTGGACTATTTGCTTTGCTCCATGCTTCCATATCATCAACACAATACTTTAATTTTTGTAAAATATTATTAGTTGGATAGTAATGCCAGTTCTCATCAACCATATCTGAGAGACTTTGATCAAGAAGCCATGAATTTTCAAAACGGAAGCTACGTTTCGAATGAATATAACTCTCAGAGTCCAACTTTAAGAGGATAGGTGAATGATCTGAAGTGGTTGCAACAAGATTAATTAACCTTGCATTTGGGAATATAGTAAGGCATGAGGATGTGTGGAACGCTCTATCAAGTCTTTCTTCAATCGCGCGATGAGTTCCAAGACTTTTGAACCATCTAAATGGATATCCTTCTAGAGGGAGGTCATGCAAATTACAATCATTCACTGCTGAGCGAAAACCATTATAAAGCCAAGTCGGTCTCTCAGATCCCCCTCGTTTGTCATCACTTGTAAGAAGGTCATTAAAATCACCTATAATACACCAAGGGTCCGTGGACATATTAATTAACTAATGTCATGTTGACATTTGGTAGGAGTTTTCCTACAAAATTTAAGATAATATGTTTCGTAAATACAATTTAGTTGATAACCGCAGGAACAATAATATTCAATGGCGGAGGTTTGAATCTAATTCTCCATTTTTACACACTTTACATTAAAAGTGTGTGAAATCACTAACTAGTATACTAGAAGAAAAAAAATTGATCTTCATTTTTTATTTGATTTAATTGTTTTATAAACGGTTTGACAAATACTGCTTAAAATTCACGTATATAAATATTAATTTTTGAATTCGAATTAGATGACAATGTTTAGTCTAACAATATTTTTGGAATATCAGTATGTTGTTTAAACATTAAAATTTGGTATGGCGTAGATCAAGAATGGGTTTTGCCTACCCCACCCTCATCCTCGACGTACTAGTAAAAATCTAGACGCCATCTATTATTCATTGGGTTGAAATTTAGGTTTTTATCCCTACATTCGACAATGATCGCGTTTACCCGCCTCGCACCCACCTCTACCATATACACAAAACAAAAAAATTAAAAAAAAAAATCCAACTTTTCATAATTAATATACTAAAATAATTTAAAAATTGTTATAAAAATATATTTTCTATTGGGAGAAGACTGAAATTTATAATATATAAACCACAAATGGATTGGTCGAAATGGTAAGAAACTTGAGCCTCTTAAAGAAGTGGTCAGCGTTTGGTGTATTTCAAAGGTTCTCGAATATGGATAAAATTTGATTGCAATGGAAAAATCTGCCTTGTGTATTTCAGAGGTTCTCCAACATAGATTAGTCATCGTTAACGGTAGTGCAAACTTTGCGTGTATAATATGCTAACAAAATATATATATATACACACACACACACACACACATATATAAATATATAGCTCAATATTAGATAAAATGAATAAGTATAATTATATAAAAAAATAAAGTTAAAAATATGTTAACAAACGGGGCGGGTGAGGGGAGGATATAAATACCCCCATCCCCGACATTGAACATTGAGGAAAACCCAAATCCACACCCGGTTAAATTGGAGTTTCACCATAAAACAAGGGCGGATGCAGAGGGGTGTAGATTATGTTACATGTCTACTTAAAATAAATATTATCGCATATATTTAAGTAGACTACCAGACTACTAAGATATTAAATCACATAACTTTAATTGTATTGTGTTTGATTTTAAAATTATTCGTAAAAATGGCTAAAAAGGGGGCAATAGACTTGATAAAAAGCTCAAGTTTGTATCTTTTGTTAAACCACGAAACAACTTTTTAATATACCAATTGCAAAATGTTTGATCTACCGTTAATATACCAATTACAAAATTTCATACTTGAATTAAGTTCACAAAATGTGTGAGCGAGGGATTATAGCATCTGTGTTGATCCGCAATTGACAATATATTCTTATTTCTTATAAATATAAGTATTATGGACACTTTCTTTTTAACCTCTATGTAACATTGACTCTTTTATTGGTGGAATCATTGTGAGCTACATACTTTAGAAATGGATCCTACGTATAGAGCGGTGAGAACCATATGAATTCATTAGATAAAAAAATAAGTGTTATAAATGACGTTAGAAAAATAATGTTCATAATATTAATATCTCTAATATAAAAGTTTACTTGTCTGAGTTTAGTCCCTGTAAAAAAATCATCATCAATTTTTTGTCATATAAATCACTAAATCTACTAACAATATATGAAAGTTGAAGTACAACAAAATTTCATCATCATCCTCTATAAATTTCATGATCTCCTTAATTTTATGTGCATAATTGTAATTTTGCAAAATTTCGTCTAATTGTTTTAAAAAATAAAAATTAATTATGGATAATGGTCAATAACAAATTTTGCATAGATAACTATGAAATTAATTAATTTGTTGAAAAATTACGGATAATAGACATCACAACTCTAACAAAATTTCACGGATAACTACGGAATCAATTTATTTGTTTTAAAAAAATGACTTCAAAAAAAATATTATCGAATTATCCACGGATATAAGTTGATATAACAAATTTCCACCTATATTTGTTTTTTGGATGCAAAAATATTTAAAAAAACAATATATATAAATCAAAATCCAATAAAATTTTATAATTCTTAAGGATAAGTATCTTCAATAAAATTTCAAAATTATCCTCGATTAAACTCATTAAAAAAATATTATATATACTTTTGTTTATCTTCATAGCCTAACTAATTCCCTATGCATCATCGTTTTTTCAAATTTATCACTTTCAAGCCTAACTGATTATCTATATCGTCATTTTGTATATTTATCACTTCTGAGCATCTATATGGTCATTTTGTAGATTTACCACTTACAAACATAATTAATTCTTTTGGTTTATCACTCTCAAGCCTAACATTAGTTCCCTGAATCTTGCAAATAAAAAAGATCAATTTGTTTCATCTTTCTTCTCCTTATGATCTGAGCTCCTTTATCTTGTATATTTAATTAATTTTGTTGGTTTATCACTACGAAGCCTACAACTAATATCACTTTTAGTGGGTTTCTTGGTCAAGTCGCTATTAAATAATAAGAAAAAACAGTTTATTATAGCTTAAATATAGGAAAACAGTTTGTGTTACTCTTTTATATCATAAATATAGGAAAATAGTTTATTCTCAACTCTTTTAATCTCTTAATCTTACTAATTTGCATATAATTTTTTTTAATAGAAATGATACATTAAAGTTAATATATTTAAATAATCATTACTTTTCAAAATTTAAGCATATCAACTTTCTCATATCGGTATACATAAAATTTGCTTTTGGATATATAAGCACATAAAATCTACAATGAGTTTAGTGTAAATATTTAACGATATTTTGGAAAAACAATACAGTGAGGTTGGTATTTTAAAAATAGTCACAAATTTTACAAATTTTATCATATCGACTATCACATATCGTTAAATAAAAAATTTATTTTACATATATAAGCTTATAAAATCCTCAACGAGTGCGGTGCAAATATTTATTGGTGTTTTAAATATAAAATAAAAATTTATTTAATTTTTTTTTGTGGTGGCAGGGGTTTGAACATCGGACTTTGCATATATTATGCATTGTCCTTACCAATTGAGTTAAGCTCACAATGACACATAAATTTATTTAATAGAAACACTACATTGATGTTCATATTTTGAAAATAGTCATGAGTTTCAAAAAAAAAAATTCATATCGATTTTCTCATATACTGTATGTACATAAAAATTTATTTATGCATATATAAGCGCATAAAATCTGCAACGGGCACGGTGCAAACATTGAACAGTGTTTTACATATAAAATAAAAAGTTGTTCAATAGAAACACTATATTAATGTTTATATTTTGACAATATTAATGAGTTTCCACGATTTTATCATATCAACTTTCTCATATATTTACATAAAAATTTGTTTCTGCAGATAAAACACATAAAATATACAACGTGTGCAGTGTAAACATTGAATAATGTTTTGCATATAAAATAAAAAGTTATTTAATAGAAACACTACATTGATGTTGATATTTCGAAAATAGTCATGAGTTTTCAAAATTTATCATTAAGATTTTCTCATATATGTACATAAAAATTTATTTATGCATATATAAACGGTGGATTCTAGGGTGAGGGTCCAATTAGGTCCCTCACCGGTGAACCACGAGAAAAACACCAATAGATTAAATAAGTGGTTCAGATTTATTTAAATTAAAAGAGAGAACATGTAGAACTGCTCACATTCAATCATATCATGCAATGGTTTCACCCGTTGTTAACCGTAATTAATTGTTACGAACCGAACCGATAGCAATGTTTTTTCACAAATATTAACCGTAATTTGAACGCTGTAAAGCCGAGCATGGTGCTTACATCGGCGTCGGATATGCAGGATCTGTATATGAAAAATTCATTGTTAAAAATAGAACTACCGAATTTTAGTTCTGGAAAACAGTTTTATGTGTTCAATATGTTATATGGTACTATCAAGTACCTATTCAAACTTAAAAAAACAAAATGTAATTGAACAGAGAGCAATAAGAAAGATTGACACAAAAATAGTAATAATCTCACCTTGTTATCACAGAAGATACCACGATCTTTATAAGCACCATGCTCGGCTTTACAGCGTTCAAACTACGGTTAACATTTGTGAAAAAACATTGTTATCGGTTCGTAACAATTAATTACGGTTAACAACGGGTGAAACCATTGCAGGATATGATTGAATGTGAACAGTTCTACATGTTTCCTCTTTTAATTTAAATAAATCTGAACCACTTATTTAATCTATTGGTGTTTTTCTCGTGGTTCACCGGTGAGGGACCTAATTGGACCCTCACCCTAGAATCCACCTATATAAACACATAAAATCTGCAACGGGTGCAGTGCAAACATTGAACGGAGTTTTGCATATAAAATAAAAACTTCTTCAATAGATATATTAATTTGTCAAAAAAGAAACACTATATTAATGTTTATATTTTGACAATATTAATGAGTTTCCACAATTTTATCAAATCAACTTTCTCATATATTCACATAGAAATTTGTTTCTGCAGATAAAATGCATAAAATCTGCAATGGGTGTGATGCAAACATTGAACATTGTTTTGCATATAAAATAAAAAGGTATTTAATAAAAATATTACATAAATTTTGATATTTTGAAAATAATCATGAGTTTTAAAAAAATTATTTTATTGACTTTCTCATATATGTATATAATTTTTTTTTCGCGTACATAAGAAAATAAAATCCACAACATACGTGATTCAAATATTTAACATATTTTTCTATATATAAGAAGAAAAAAAATCAATAGAAACATTATATTAATTATATCTGTATATAAAAATTTGTTTTCACGTACATAGGAACATAAAGACAGATACTACTCATACCCCAAAAACCCAAGTTACACCCCAAAATGACTAATATACCCTTTAACTACAATAAAAATTTCAAATACCCAAACCTAAAAACTTAGATCACGTATTCATCATTCAAACTTCTGAAACCTAATTTACGTATTCATCGTTCCAAACACTCACACAGGCGCAACATAAGTTGTAAATTTGTAAATTGGGTTTACATTAACCTCTTATATACATACGGAAACTGAATTTACATTAACTACGTAAACTTAGTCTACATTAACCTCTTATATACATACGTAAACTGAATTTACATTAACTACGTAAAATAAATAGTTATTTGTCAACTAATATATTTTAGAAAATATCATTTCATAAGGAAAAAATATTATTTCATTGTTTATAAAAATCATACTAAATTTTTACATTTTATCCTAAAAATAATCTATATTCTCTATTATGAGTAATAAAAATTCAAAAAATTAAAATTTATTACGTCAACACGTTTGATAAATAAAATTTAGTTATCATAATTTTAAATAATAAAAAATAATTTTTTTTATAAAAAATAAACTCATTTAGTTATTAATTTAAACAACTGATGTACCAGTACACTTGATTTTTTTTTCTTAGGGATACACTTGAATTTTTAGTGTACCGTAAAAATTTTCATTTTAAATATATTTAACTTTGATTTTCATAAGTGCCTTTATCTTGATTTTTAAAATGGCATCGACAACTTTGCAACTTTGGCAGTATAAATTGTAGCTCAAAGGAAATTACGATTTTTTTTTGTAAACCAATACAAAAAGAAAGTTGTATTTTGCGTTTGAGTAGTATAATGTGTGTGTTTTTTTAATGGTTTTTTAAATTACCTAAAATGTTTCTTTTTTTAAATAACCTAAATTAAGTTTCAAAGAAGTCAATGAGAAACAGTGAGCTAAGCTAATTAAATATAACTTTGCTTAGATTCAAATAGAATGTATATAACTTGATTTTTTTTTTACGAGTATATATATAACTTGAAATGAAATTTAGACGTGTGTAAATACATACAGCTGAAAATGAGTTACTCGGATCTTTTTAAAGTTTATTGAGATTCCTGAAAGTTGTAGGAATGATAGAATCAATCAAAACTCAACGGAACTTTTTTTTTGAAGGAACAAAACTCAACGGAACTTAACTTGACAATTGAACAATTAACTCATATTTCATATTTATAGCCTTACTCCAAATCTTTGGTGCATTTGTAAATTAAACCTTACACCTAACATATTAGCAATATCCTCCCAGCATGTTAGCTTTACTCTTTTTTTTGAACAAATGTTAGCTTTACTCTTAATGACAACTCCTGCATATTTGGCATCTCAGCTATCTATGCATCCACTAATTATATTACTAGAAGAAACCTATGGCTTGAATTACAAAACCTTTTGAATCAACACCCTCTACCCTGGTGCTTTTTAGGAGACTTCAACACAATTTTTGGTTCTCATGAGCACAGAGGCAGACTTTCCCCAGCCAGAACCCCCATTAAAGATTTTAGTGACTGGTCCAATCAGAATAACCTTTTTCATTTACCCACTAGAGGCTCTTCTTATACCTGGTCAAATGGTAGAGATGGTAACAGATTCACTGAAAGGAGACTTGATAGAGCAATATGTAACCAACTTTGGCTTGATACCTGCACATCTCTTTCAGTTTCCACCTTAATCAAACACCAATCAGACCACTTCCCAATTCTTTTAGATTTTAAAAACAATGCTTCCTCATTCTCCTCCCAATTCAAATTTATGAAAATGTGGACTTTACACTCGGATTGCAAGAAAATCATTGAAGACTCATGAAAATTAAATGTAGTAGGCTCCCCAATATTTATTCTTACTCAGAAACTGAAAGCATTGAAAGAAAAACTCAAAGTTTGGAATAAAGTCAGCTTTGGCAATGCTCATGTCTTGGTTAGAGAAGCAGAAGAAAAATTACAAGTCATACAAGACAACATAGATTCACTTGGGCACTCTGATGATCTTCTTGAACAACAAAAAAAGGCTCAATTTGATTTGCAAAAAGCTCTTGATATAGAGGAATCCTTCTGGCAGGAAAAATCAAGAATAAACTGGCACATTCATGGAGATAGAAACACAAGTTATTTTCATAAAGTCACTAAGATTAAACAGACCACAAAACTCATTTCCTCCCTCAGAGATGGTGATGACATTATAACTGACCTAGAGCTCATAGCATCTCACACTACTAACTATTTTAAAAATATTTTTTGTGCTTCTTCTTTTTTGCTAGTAAACTCATTGGTGGAAGATTGCATCCCAAAGTTAGTGAACGACTACTCAAATAATATTTTAACTATGACTCCAACAGATGAAGAGATTCATAACGCAATTTTCTCTCTAAATGGGGATAGTGCCCCTAGTCCAGATGGATTTGGGGCAATCTTTTTTAAACATTACTGGAGTATTATCAAATCAGAAGTGATTAATGCAGTGCAAGAATTTTTCATTACTGGGAAAATGCTGAACAACTTCAATTCAAATCCCTAAATCCATCAATGCAGATACTGTTAGCCAATTCAGACCTATAGCCTTAGCAAATTTCAAATATAAGATCATTTCTAAGCTTCTTGCAGATAGGCTAGCTCAAATTATGCCTCATATCATTTCAAAGGAGTAGAGGGGTTTTATCAAAGGGAGAAACATCAAAGACTGCATCCTTCTCACATCAGAAGCAGTTAACTTCCTGCACAAGAAATCCTTTGGAGGTAATATTGCTTTCAAAATTGACATAGCCAAAGCATTTGACACTCTTGATTGGTCCTTCCTTTTAAAAGTTTTACAGGCTTTTGGATTTAATTCAAAGTTTTGTGGATGGATTCATGCAATCTTAGAATCTGCAAAACTTTCCATCTCTATCAATGGCAAACTGCATGGCTTCTTTAATTGTAAAAGAGGGGTGAGACAGGGGGACCCTTTGTCCCCTCTTTTATTTTGCACTGTTGAAGATGTGTTGAGTAGAGGTATCGCCAAACAAGTGCAAGAAGGAAAAGTTGAACTTATAAATGGTTCTAGGCAACAGTATATCCCCTCTCATACTTTGTATGCTGATGATGTCATGGTGTTTTGCAAAGGAAAGATTACTTGCATCAATGAGTTAAAGCAACTTTTCACTGATTATGCCAATTGCTCTGGTCAACTCATTAATCCATCAAAGTCTTTGATTTTTTCTAACTCAATTTTTGAACCAAGAATGCAAAATATTGTAAATCAGTTAGGATTCAACATAGGTTCTCTCCCTTTCACTTATTTGGGAGTTCCTATATTCAAAGGTCGACCAAAGGCTGCATATCCTCGACCCATTGCTGACAAAGCTATTTTGAAATTGGCATCTTGGAAAGCTTCACTTCTCTCTATGGCAGGGAGAGTTCAACTGGTTAAGTCGGTCATTTATAGCATGCTCACTCACAGTTTAACTGTTTATGATTGGCCGGTTTCTTTATTGAAAGAATTAGAGAAATGCATCAGAAACTTCATATGGTCTGGTGATACTGAGAAGAGGAAATTGGTTACAGTAGCTTGGAACAAGATTTGCAAACCAACTGATGAGGGTGGATTGGGTTTAAGATCTCTAACAGTTTTAAATGAGGCAGCTAATTTAAAGCTGTGTTGGGATATGTTGAATTCAAATGAAGATTGGGCCATAGTGTTGAGGAGTAGAGTTTGTCCCAGAAGAACTCCAATTAGAAGCCATGTTTTTTCATCAATATGGAGCAGTATCAAATTAGAATTCAACCTCATTTTTGAGAAATCAAGGTGGTGTATTGGGGATGGTCAGCTGATAATATTTTGGAATGATAATTGGGGAGGACAGTCTCTGGCAACCACCCTCAACCTCAATTCCTATCTCGTAGCCCATCTGGAAGCAAAGGTCAGTGACTTTATAGAAGATTTCCAATGGAAAATTCCAATTTTCTTACAAAGCACTTTTCCAGTTACCATGCAACTTATATCGCAAGTCACAATCCCAAAAATTCATATGGAGGACACTCTTTGTTGGAATCACATTGCTTCAGGAATTCTATCTTTAAAAGATGTCTTTTTGTTCAAATCCTCCCATGGTCAGAAGCTTCACTGGAGAAAAACTTTTTGGTCACCAGACATACCTCCCTCCAAGTCCATGCTGGTCTGGAGAATTCTTCATGACAGGATGCCAACAAATGAGAACCTAATCAAGAGAGGTTCCACTTTAGCCTCAGTTTGCAGCACCTGCCTTAAAACTTCTGAAACTACTGATCACATTTCCTTTCATTGTTATGTTGCTAGAAAGCTGTGGGATTGGTTTGCAACAGTTTTGAACTCTTCTTTGCAGTTTAGAGATTTTAATGATGTTTGGACAACTGTTAATAAGCATTGGAGTCCTCAATGCTTAGTGGTTATCAAGGCCTGTATAGTAAATATTCTCAGTAGCATTTGGTATACCAGAAACCAAGCTAGGTTCCAAGATAAGCCGATCCATTGGAGGACAACTATGAACGACATTATTTCTTCTGTTTATTTGTCTGGCAACAATACCTGCAAAACCACTCATACTTCAATATCTGAATTTGTGATCCTTAAAAAATTCAACATTAGTATTCACCCATCCAACGCTCCTTCTATTAAGGAGGTAATCTAGCACCCCCTATCATTAACTGGACCAAAGCTAACACATATGGTGCAATGACTAAAAACCCAAACAAAGCTGCTTGTGGTGGGATTTTCAGAGATTTTACTGGGAAATTCATTGGAGGATTTACTCAGAATCTTATCACTAACTCTCTTTATGTTGCTGAACTCATTGCAGCTATAATGGCAATTGAGATTGCTTACTCCAATGGCTGGCACAATCTATGGTTGGAAACTGACTCACAGTTAGTTCTGTTGGCATTCAAATCAAAAGTTATGATACCTTGGGACTTAAGAAACAGATGGATAAACTGTATAGAAAGGATTAAGCTGATGAACTTTTTTGTAAATCATATTTACAGAGAGGGGAACTCATGTGCAGATGATTTAGCTAACATTGGTTTAACTCTTTCTTCATATGTTTGGTTCCCCTCCCTCCCTGTGGAAATTAGTCAAGATTACAATAGAAATAGGTTATGACTTCCTAACTTCAGATTCACTTCTTTTTAAAAGAGGTCTTGATTTAGTTCCCATCTTTTTTGGTGTATTTTTTTTTGGTGTATTTTCTTTTGTTTTTAATATATTCAGGTAATGCTCTTTGTATTACTTTTGTCTATAAAAAAAAATGTCACTAGTCATATTTCATATATTATTGAACTTAGTTGCACACACATGGATAGAAGAAACAAGAAATGCCTCAAAAGAGAGAAAATCAAATCAAATGTGGGGCATCACATATTTCCAACAAAGTGAGGATTCACCTACTACCCGTTTAATTAGTCGAACAAGGTTAAATTTTATAAGCCACATTGTTTTGGTAGTAGAATTAGTGTTTGTCTATAAATACCAGACTTATAAAAAAAATTAACATAGAGAACCAATCAAACAAGTTTTTTTTTTCTTCAAATAATCTTGCGGCTAAAATTCATCTTTTAAAATTTCAACATAGCAACAATTCATTTTCGTTTTCCTTAAATTTTAAATTAATTGGACGGCAAACTAGTAATATATATAAGAAGAATTTTTTTGAAGGAGTAATATAAGAAGAATTATTTCTTCTCTAATATACGAGTTGATGAAATTAAGATGAAGGTCATAGATGTCTTTTTCACCATACTTGGGTCACCGTCAATTCAACCGCTATAAAGTGTTATAAGTTGGTGAGAGATGCCATGTACTAATCCATCTTTTTTTTTTCTTTTTCTTCTAATAGCTTAATGGCCGGAGCTCACACAATTAAATGTGAAGAAGTGGGGTGTAACCCCAGCCCCTGCATAAATTATGCAATGTCCTACCAACTGAGTTAAGCTCTTGGAAACTAATCCATCTTTTAATTCTGGAATTAGGTAAAAATCAATTTTATACCTAAGAATTTTATCATTATTTAATGTTAAGACTTAAGAGCTACTATATTATTAGAAAGAAAAAAAAAGTGTCCAAGAGCTACTACTTGACAAACACTCAAGTTGTTCTATATTAAATGAAGGAATTTTGTTGCAATATAAAAAGAAGCGTCCATAAAAGATCCTACCATTACCATATCTATGGTAGTTAGAATCGACAATCAATGACAAATTATTCAATATTTTTCCACTTATGAGATAGATGGTACCTCCACGATTAAGTACAAAAGTTTCAATATTCTAAACTGACTTCACCGGTGAATATCATGTTTTTTTCCTCCTTAATCTAAACCGTAAATATTACAAAAAAAAAAAAAAACTATAAAGACTTAATTGCATGTTTGATTCTTATATTTATTTTAGGTTTTATGTTGGTCCCTTATGTTTTAAAAGTTTCAAGTTAGTCCCTTACGTTTTAAAGTTTTTAAGTTGGTCCAAAACATTACTCATGTTGGAATAAGTTAATCCCTTCTGCGATATAATATTGAGTTTAATAAAATAGAAAAATTTTAAAAATATTTTAAAACTTATTTTTTAAATAAGTTAAAATCCACCACCCACATTGTCAACTCAAATCTTTAACCGGTCAAGTGACGGAAGGGACTAATTTATTCAAATGTGAGTAAAGTTTTGTACCAACTTTAAACTTTTAAAACATAAAGGATCAACTTAAAATCTAAAATAAATATAAGGGATCAAACATGCAATTAAGCCAACTATAAACAAATGAGAATTGTGGTGGTGGAGAATGTTACGTTCCTCTCTCTTTTATTTTTACGGTCGAAATCATATATTGTGTCAAATCTCAACAAATAATGAAAAATACTTAGTTCATTGTTCTTTGTTGTTTTTTATTTTCATCAATTCATTTTCAATTTTCTTACAAATTTGTTCCATTATAGAATCTCTCTTCATTGATAGAATTATTTGTTGAATATAATATATGTTTTAGAGTTAAATATTGCAATCTCTAAAACATATAGAAAAGAAGTAAATTTGATGCACAAAATTTGTAGACAACACACACGTATTCTCGTTCTTTGAATCCTACAAATTAATGTTGGACATTTGGTAAAAAATCATTGTTAACCATAGTGTATATCTTTACACTTAATTATGAGCAAAATAATAAAAATAACTCTTATTTCATTGAAGTCCATTTCTTTTTTAGAAAAAGATTAGATTTTTTTTCTTCATTTTCATTTCTACGTTTACCCTCTTTAATTCAACCCGGACACCATATATAAAAATCACATGTAGAAAAACAAAACTGACTACAATACTCATAAATCTTATATTTCCGATAATTTAGTCTTCCTATTTTAATCCTTCAATTTTTCAGAATTTTTTCCACTATCAAGTTTGAGTCTTATTTTCTATGATGTTAACATTCACAAGTGCTATCCTATGTAATATTGCTAGTTCGGACCATAAATCATTTTACAAATTTTATATTATTCTTTTTGAATTGCAATTTGATGTGTGATCAACTTTTATATTCTGCTCAAATTCATTGTTGGATGTTAAAACTAGCAATGTCATAACATCAAATATAATTCTACATATTAATCAATATGACATAAAAAAAACAAGTCTCAAAAAGAGTTGTCGAATTTTTTTTATGAAACTTGTGAAATATGGGGACTAAAATGCCAAATTTAGAAATAACATGACTAAAATTCAGTTTCAATAGGGAGACAAAAAATATATATATTTTTGTTTAAAAAATATTAACTCAAAAAATCTCCGTGAATTTAGTTTAATTGATCTGGCTTCCATATTTATTCACCTTAAATGCGACTTTTTAATCAATAGATTATTTGAAGAAAAAAAAAATATCTAAAGAAAGTTGCCTCGTGTCAAATTCAAATTTGGAAATACCATTAAAATTCTTGGAAATTTGTTGTTCAAGGAGTGTCACTCAATTTTAGAAGTTATTTTTGAGTTTTTTTTTTTTTTACCTAGTTTAAATCGAAGTCTTATAAGTCTTAGTTCAACTGGCAAAAAATGCCAAAATTGTTAGGCCAGACGTCATGATCGGGGTTTGAACCCCAGTACCTCCACTTTATGTGTGTGAGTTTATGATGACTTTGTCATCTCTTCTATCTAACAAAAAAAAAAAATCGAGAAACTAAGATGATAATGTTTTGATGCTTAAAGGCTTAAGGTGTGGTAGACTTACCCGCTTGCCGGACTCACGTTATTTCTGTACTTAACCTAACCATGAGTTCACCATTTAAGCATGAATGAAAAAGAGCTATATGACATGCTACTATTTATTATATATATACAAACCCATTCTCATCTCATTATATCAAGCAAAAAACAAGTGAAAACCTCTATAGAAAAAAGCAATACAAGTGTATAAGCAAGCATGGCTAGGTTCCTTAATCGTATTCAAATGTTTGCAGCTTTCTTTGCTATCATTTTCCTTGTAACTTCAGGCAAGTCACACTAAATTTAACCTATCACATCGTATTTTATGAGATCATTAAATATAATATAATTGTTTATTTAATTAATTTTGTTACACATCTATATTTGTAAATGGACATACATGCAGCTTTTTCGGACGAGAAGGAACCAAAACCAAGCAAGGCATGTTTGCGTATCAGTGACACATGGCCTCATGCAAGATGCTACCATTCTGCAGTATGCAATCACTACTGCCAGAAAGTAGAAAATGCAATCTCAGGACAATGTGTTTTCTTTTTCAAGAAATGCCAATGCCAATTCTGTGATGAGGAAGAGAAACTCTCCACATAAACTGCATGACCAAAGACGTACTAATAAGATGGATTCTCTGCATTCTAAGTAGGGGATTTTGGTCAAATTTCAGAGTTGTTTAGTCTTTTGAATAAATATTTACTATTTATAGTATAAGAATGATCGATCATATTGCATCCAGCATACATTTCTTGTCTAAGTTCATTTCCTTTCAATAAATTAGTTTGTCACAATTTTCAAGTTGTGGTTGATCTATAATATCTTCATCATCCTTAAAAATTATTGTTAATTATGTGTGTTCGTTGGAGCATATATTTGATGTTTTGTTTGTACTAATCCTGACTTTGGCTTAAAGTCAATATTCTTACATTGATAAACTACACCTAATTGACACAACAAAGTTTTAAGTGTGGAGGTGGGGGCTAATTAAAAACCCACAAGAAGAAACTAAACCAAATAAATAATTTGCCAACAAGTGAGCTACTACTGTTAGTTTTCCTATAATTATAATTGTACTTCACTTAATCCAATAATTCTAATTGTGAGTGACACATACTTGAATAAGATGAGAATTCTAGTGTCATTAGACAAACGATTGTAATAAAATGAGTGATCTTAATGTGGTTCTAACTCTGATTTAATGAAATTAACCTAAAACTAAGCTTATACTTCAACCTTAAATAAATAAATAAATAAATATATCAATTTTTGGAAGAAATAGTATAAGGATAAGAAAAGTGAAGCATATGCAGCAATTGAGTATGGAAGTAACAAGCATGTCCCAAGCTCTTCAACTTCACGCACAATTCCTAAAATCCGAACCCCAAAACCAACGATACTTCTCAAAGCTCTTCACTTTCTCTGCTCTATCATCCTCCGGCGACCTCAACTACGCACGTCTTCTTCTCAACACCAACCCATCTCTCAACTCTTACTACTACAACACCATCATTCGTGCTTATTCTCTTAGTTCCAACCCTACCCATCATTTTCAAGCACTTTCTCTCTTCATTTTCATGCTTCAACCACACTCTAATGTACCTAAACCAGATACCTTTACTTATCCCTTTGTTTTGAAGTGTTGTGGACGTTTGAAACTTACCCAACAAGCAAAACAGCTTCATGGGTTGATAAAAAAGATGGGTTTTGGTTTCGATTTATATATTCAAAACGCGCTTATTCATTTGTACTCTGAAATTGGTGAATTGGGTATTGCACGTCAAGTGTTTGATAGAATGTCTCATAGAGATGTGGTTTCTTGGACGTCTATGATTGATGGTTTTGTTAATCATGATCTAACTGTTGAGGCAATTGTGTTGTTTGAGAGAATGTTGGAAGGTGGACTAGATGTGAATGAGGCTACGGTGATTTCTGTATTAAGAGGTTGTGCTGATTCGGGGGCGTTGAGTGTGGGGAGGAAAGTGCATGGGATTGTGAAGGAGAAGGGGATTGATTTGAAGAGTAATGTTTGTACTGCGCTTATTGATATGTATTCGAAATGTGGGTGTTTAGAGAGTGCAAGGGAGGTGTTTGATGATGTTTTGGATAGAGATGTTTTTGTTTGGACTGCGATGATTTCTGGCCTTGCTTGTCACGGGATGTATAAAGAAGCTATTGAGTTGTTTGTTGAAATGGAAACTTGTAATGTAAAACCCGATGAGAGGACAATTACGGTGGTTTTATCAGCGTGTAGGAATGCAGGCTTGGTTCGTGAAGGTTACATGTTTTTCAATGATGTCCAAAAGCGTTACAGTATGAAACCCACGATTCAACATTATGGTTGCTTGGTGGACCTCCTTGCAAGAGGAGGGTGTTTGGAGGAAGCTGAAGATTTCATTAATGCAATGCCAATGAAACCTGATGGAGTCCTTTGGAGGACCCTGATATGGGCCTGCAAAGTTCATGCAGATACAGAAAGAGCCGAGCGTTTGATGAAACACCTTGAGCTGCAAGGTACGAGTGCACATGACAGTGGAAGTTATATACTTGCTAGTAATGTTTATGCATCGATAGGGAAGTGGTGTGATAAGGCAGAGGTCAGGGAGCTGATGAATAAAAAGGGACTGGTAAAGCCACCGGGGTCTAGTAGGATTGAAGTTGATGGTGTTGTACATGAATTTGTGATGGGAGATTATGATCACCCTGACGCAGAGAACATCTTTACCAAATTGGATCAGATGGTAGATAAACTGAGAAAAGAAGGGTATAATCCAAAAGTATCAGAGGTAATGCTTGAGATGGACGATGAGGAGAAGGCCATTCAGTTGCTTCACCATAGTGAGAAGCTAGCTCTTGCCTATGGATTGATCAGGACATGTCCTGGGTCAAAAATCAGGATCGTGAAGAACCTAAGGTCTTGTGAGGATTGTCACGAGTTCATGAAACTAATCTCTAAGGTATACCAAAGAGACGTCATAGTGAGAGACAGAATTCGTTTCCATCATTTCAAAAATGGAGATTGCTCTTGTAAGGATTATTGGTAGCATGGAATTGTCCTTGGGTTGAATGTTGTAACATGTAGAAGGAAAAAATTGTAGATAAATACCAATGTACAGTCACATGAGCTGCTGGCTTTGATGCCTAATTTGGCCATCGAGACAAATTGCAAATGCCAAGGAATTTTTCCTTCTTGCATGGACACGATTTCAGATTATAAACGTAAATCATAAGTGGTGGCCCTTTTCTGATAAATATCAATAAACGGGATACATTTCCATCCGTAAAGCTGTAAATGTGCATATTCAGAGTACTGCTACATTATTCAGTTTCTATTTGGCTACGATATGTTCATATTAGGACACCTTGAGAGGGAGAACCACATTCATTCTTTGGTCAGATACCGTTAGCTATTTTCAGGTACTTTGCAAGGACATATACTTGTTTTTCGTTCTGAAGTACTTACCTTCATGTATGTTATTACATTCCATTCTTTAGTTATAGATATTGCTACTTGATAATGGATTGAGTTGTACCATTGAATTTACATTTTTATTAGATTACTTGGTAACAGTTCATTAAGAACTTCTACTATCATATTAGTATATTACTATTCTGAAAGTTTGATTTTTGTAATGACTTGCAGACACAAAATCAGACAATAATGTCAAAAACTTTAAATTTAGAATGAACTGAAATTATACATTTTTTTATCATTATTGTACTCTTTTTCCTGCGTCATATTCATATTGAGATAAGAATGTGAAGCTTTGTGCTAGACAAAATTAAATTGAATGATTTATAATAAGTTGTTTAGGTTTATTGCGTCACATAAGTTTGAACTTAATGTAGTTTACAAACTATCAAAATCTCTTTCCCACTTGTCCTTATGCTTTCTTTTTGGCATCTACATTTGGTTTTTAAAATTAACGATTGAATTGCACAGTTAACATATCTGGTCAGAATTGGAGATTCGTCCCTTTTGCTGCCTAGCCAACTCTATCGAGAAATTTTTTAATATAAAATTGACACAATATAATCACAATCAAGCTTCATGGACTTATTTTCCTTTTCATTGCTCCAGTACCTTCGCAGAATCCAATTTCATATTTTAGCCTGAGCGATAGGAAGCCAAATCAAACACAGGCAGAACAATGTATTTTTTTATTAAGAAACCAGAGCTATTAGATAAGATAATCCTTGTAATCCCGGAGCTAATGCTCCTCAAAGAAGAGATGAAGAAAAAGAAAAAGAAAAGATGAATCTCTCTGCCCAAACCAAAAAGGTTTCTAACAGTAATGATGCTCGAATGATCTCCCTCTTCTCCTCCCTCTCCTTATATTCCAACTCTTATCCTAACAACCTGCCACATGATACAACTCCTCTCTAACGTCCCTATTCTTTCTTTTTTTGGGGGAATAGCAAATGTTAGTTGTTAATGTTAGTTTTTTTGTTGTGAATGAGGGTCGAACTCACAACCTCCTTATCCTCTACTCCTTAACTCTCCCACCCTAACCACCTTATATCTCCCCTCTAACTTCCCTGTTCATTGTAGTTGTTGGGCTTAGGCCCGAACCCAGAGTCCTATCACAGAGTTAGTCCATGTTCAGAAAACATTGAACAATTCTTATAAAAAAAAACCTCAAACTATCATCATGGAAAAAAGAGGAATTTTGAACTACATAATATAGGATAAATTAATGTCATGTGTTTCTAATTGTATGCTTTTCCCTTAAGAGGAAAGAGGAATTCTTTGAAGATTTTGAACATAAAAAAACAATGTCAAATGACATTTGTCACCTTATATTTGTTGAGAGAGAGAGAGGGGTGGGGTAGAAGACAACAACAATCAATAAAAAAAAAAAGAAATATGAAGTTATGAACAATGCAAGTTTAACATTGTTTCAAATGAAATTGTTTTTAATTGTCATAGTTTAAGCATGATTATTGTCCTAAAAATAGTTTTGCTGTGACAGTGAAGCAAACTGATTCCCCCGTGATTGTTGTTTGTAACATGGGTTTAGTTGGTATCGTGCACTTACTATTCATTCATTAAAGAAAAGCTGCTTAGATCTTTTCTCCAAAACCAAGAGTTGAGAATAAATAATGATTATGCGAGTATTCTGAGAACATAATAATTCTAAATCTAGAGTCTAACTGGTGGACAAATATCAATCAATTAAGGAGCAGGTTACTAATTAAATTTCTATTTGGAAGACATATTACTCGTAAAATATCATTTGGGAGGGCAAAATACCAATCAAGGACCGAATGAAACCACAACTAAGGAAGAAACATTTAGCATCACTTTTTCTTTATATTTAACTACACATGGTGCATGTTTGGTACTACGGTGGCCACCATAATTTCGGTAAACTAACCGTGATGCCAAAAGCGCACTCAGGACCAATAGTGTCAGACTGTCAAGCATGGTTGTCAGACTTGCGAATTAACTTGTAGATTCAGACGAGTTTACGAGTCTAGGAGACCAAAGCGAGTTGACTCGCATTGAGACTTGTTTTTGTGGTAAACTCGCTCGGACTCGGATAGACTCGTGAGTCTGAGACGAGTTTACAAGTTTAGAGTAATTTTTGAAAGAAAAAAAACCCAAAAACACATTGGGCCTCACCTTTCACTCAAAAAAACTAAAGGAAGTTAGAATATCTCTCGTCTCTCGCTTTATGTTTTAGAAATTAGAAAACTTGGAAGAATAATAAACCTTTCTCTTCGCCTCATGTTCGCACCACACGTTTCTTGCCGTCTCTGTTCTTTGTTGATTTTTTATGTGTTGTTCTTTCATTTGTGCTTTATTTTTGTTTCATTTTGTTGTTGTATTGATCCGTCGTTTTTTATGCTTGCTCTGTTCTTGTTTCATTCTATTTAACTTGCTTTATTTTTTTGGCAACAACTATATCATGGTGTTTGAAATTAGAATTTTTTTGTTAATTGGTGTTTTATTATGTATGTGGCTCGTGTCATTTTTAGGTTTTTTAAAGTCGTTTTTTATTTTCTATAGACTCTTACGAGTCGAGTCTACGGACCCTTTGTGATTCTACGTAGACTCACGATTCTGACGACGCTGTCAAGAATTCAGAATGCTTTTAAATTCTGACATCAATCTTGTGAGCTATAAACATGAAGGAATGCTCCTCTGAAGTTAAGCCTCGTTTTAAAGAATAAAGTGAGAGATCTAATAGCCATTGCTGATAAAATAAACTGTTAATATATTTTGTCATTTATGAGTAAAATAAAATTTGTATGCTGTTTTATAACCTCCGGGAAGGTACCATCTATATAAAACTTGTATGCTCCTCGTGAACTTGCATGTCAGTTCTTATTCTTTACTACCTTGTGGCATTGAACTTGACAAACGGACAAGAGGTGTTATTAAATTGATCTGTTAAATGTTTTAAATTTATCAGAATGGTTCCATGTTCAGGAACTTAAATAAATTAGTTCATAACTTAACCTGAATTTTGATTCCAATTGGTCTCAGTTTCTGTACTTTTTTAAGTCCATGATGCAATATTCCTTCTCAGTTTTTGAGAATTATTGCTAATTTCAGTTCTCCCTTATGTGTTTCTGGTTAGTTACCTATATGAATTTTACTGAAATAATTTATTTGGCCTCTCCCTTTCTAATGTTGCTCAGCTACACCATATTTAAGAACGTTTTTAATTCATATCATATATATTGCTGTTTAACCATTTTTAAGAACATGGCATATTCTAGAGCACTCTTGCTAAATGACATCACTTTAACCTACTTCAATTAGATCATAATTAAAATACTAAACTCTTGCCAAATGTAATCAGAGTTAGGACAACTTTTTACCAAAGCATGTGAACCATTCAATTGCATGGCTGGCCACATGCTCACCCCCTTTTCCAATAAATAATACCCTAAACTTTAATTTTTAAACATGTAATCAAATATTCTAATCCAAAAAGAAGGCATCATGGGAGATTTCATCACCCCATGCCCCTCTTTTCTACACACCCCAGACAATATAATAACACAAGCCTTGTACATACACACCCCAGACATAGAATAATAGAATTATAAACCAGAACAGCAAAGGACACCGACTTTCATAAGTTCTGTTGCTTGTTCAAAATTAATGTCATTACATCTTTGTTCCTTTTTATTTCAGGAGCAAAAGTAAATTAAATGTAAATTTGGGTGGTTTCACCTTTTAACTTTATTTTGTCACTTAATCAAATAATGGAAACCAAGTAAGACTCACCATTTTGTAGCTAAGCCAAGCCTAGTATTACAAGCAATAGGCATGGGAATCCTATCAGTTAGTATATTTTAACTCAGAAACAATTGACAAGCACCAAAAAAGTTTCTCTTCAATTGCGTATTCCAAGTTATATGCTTCTAGAGGGGAATACCAAACATATAACAAAATTTAATACAATGGGCAAAATAAGGAAATTAATCATGTATTTTTTTACTTACTACTTCTTTTGCTATCTTTTTTTAATAATAGTTCCAAATGCCATTAACCCTGATAGAAGAGAAACTTTATTAGCTGATTGAAATAATATACTCTTAGAATCTTTGTTCCTTTACAGCAATATTGCATTCCTTCACATAACATAACAAATAGCACTATGGAGCATCGCCAAAAGATGTATGTAATACATGCTTTCATCTGATGACCACTAAACCAACCATTTATCTATTTCCCTTTTCTAAACTGGGAATTATTCTTCATTTGTGAACCAGAGTTGAGTGAAAGATAATTAATGGGAATAGATAGGTCTGATAAGAAATAAAGCATATATGATTTTATTCCTTACTAAAGATTAAAATTGCTAATAAAATAATCAAGTGACTATGCTCAAATGGCTAATGAGTTTTAGCTAAAGATGAATAAACCAGGAGAACTTGAGTTTGAATCTCGGTTCGAACATTTATTGATCAAACTTTCCTTATCTATCAGCTAGACTAAGAAATCCAAATAATATATTATAATTCTGTCTTTTTTTAGAAAAATGTATATGATAATTCCTTGTCCTGGTTGAAAATTTCAAATGATTCTCCAAAATTTATTGTCAGCCTTCCAATTGAAATATTGTTACATGCAAAGATATATATGCCAATTCAATCGTGGCCATTAAGTTTCTAACTATTGAACTGCTTTCCATGTTAGTTACTATCTTTGTTGGGACTACTAAAGATTACATGCTCATACTATTGAAGGGTGCGTTCGGTCTAATTTATAAAATTTAAAAAGGGTGTGGAAAAAATTCCACGAAGGTGAAAATGATATTTGTATTATTAATATCTTATTCTATACCCAACACATCTATCATATTATTTTTTTGAGGGGCATCTATCATAATATTCTAATCTAAAAATTATTGAGTGATATTTTTTATTTATTTTCGCAATAAGTACGACATAATCATAGTGAACCATCATAATTTTGGAAGTTAAACTTTAGAGCTATAACAATATTATGGTGTCATCGTAGTTTTGTCAATTTTATTGCCCATATAAACATGCTAAAAAAATTTCTTCTCAACTTGAGTAATAACTTGTCCTTTTCATTTTAACTTGAGTATAACTTTCCACCACAAATAGCTCATGAAACACACCTCCATTTCGTCTACTCTACTTTGATTCTATGCTTTATGACATTGGGAGAGCTGTGTTAGGCACCCAACAATTAATTAACATAAATTTTTGCAAAATCTCCATGTCTTGAAATGAATAAGCAATGCTAAAATAATTTTTTTTAGGGGTCTTGGTAATGCTAAAATAATACATGGTCGCATTTCATTTTAATCCCATTTCCTATTTTTATTTCTAATTAGAAAACATCATCATTTTATATGTTAGTGATTTCTACTTTTATAACTTATAAAGTAAATACAAATTTAATAACATATAAAAGTAGAAATCACCAACATGTTGACATAAGTGGTAGACGTTCGGGTCATTTAATTACTTGATCTAGGGTTTGATTTATGGCTGATATGTATGAAAAAACAACACATAGTAAGAGAATTTAACCTCTTGAATGGATCTCGATCTTCTGAAAAGATTAACTTATGTTGTGTATGGAGATACCTAGTTTAAAAAAATATATAGAACCAAATTTTTGTTTAATATGCAATGACACCCTTAAAAATTACTTAGGAAATGTGATTTGAATATGGAAGTATATTTTTAAGAGGTCATAAGCAAATACTTTTGCTTTGTATGCATAAATAAATATCTTTCAATAAAAGAAACCAATATCTTTGTATGCAATCCAAGGGAACATTTGTCATTTCAAGTTGGCATAGGATGTTCTGATGTGAAAATAGACCATCTTCTATTACCCTCAACCATTTTCCCACTTTTCGATTAGTAAAGTTTTTTTAGTGATTGTTGATGAGGATATTAATCTCAACTGTGATAAAGAGAGATTTTTAAGGAAAATATTTGGATGGGGATTTTGTTGGGAAAATAAGGCCTTATTTTTCTTTTTTAAATTATGAGAGCTATAATATATTTTAAAAAATAAATTACGTATGATTGAAATGTTATATGATTATCTATCGTGTTATTTTTCAACTATTTTAAAAAAAATCTCAATTTTATATAATAAAACAATATCAACTTAATCCTCTAATATTGTCAATCCAAACACCTTAATGATACTCAAACATTTATTAAAGATTATTTAAGTTTTATTTGAAGTTTGAATGGAAGGGGATGAGAAGACTTTAAGAGAAAGAGATGAGAGGAGAAAAGATATAAATCTTTCATTTTATTTGAGAGAGAGAATGAAAAATGATTTTTATCGTTAATATATTTTTAATTTTTAATGTATTGTATTGATTTGAAGAATTTTTTCTAAATCCACGTTCAATACATTAAATTCCTCCATATTAGAGAGAATTTATATTATAGAAAGAAAGAAGGAAAAAAGAAACTTCTCATTCAAGTTAGAGAATTCCTTCATTCTTTTTCTCCAAAACACACCCGTCCTAAACTCCTAAAAAGAGGCTAAATAAAATAAGTTGCGTAAGTACAGAAAGAATCGTGATAAACCTTGTTTTATTAGCTCTGGGTTGTTATCGAAGCTTTGGTAGCCCTCCAATAGACCCCTAACATGTTTTGTAGTTTGTGGAAGAAGAATACGTACCATACAATGACATGTGCATGTACTTATTATCTCTAAAATAAATAACGACATGTGTACTGATTTTAAAAATATCTTTGTTATTATATAATAAGATAAGATATTATTATCATTTGTTCTAGCTAGTTGTTTAAGACGTAGAAGTGTAAAAGTGTTGGAATCTTAGGCATATATAGGTAGGGGAAACGAACTTAATTACTTCTTATAATTAAATAGTAATGGAAAAAAAATGCTGTGTTGTACATACAATTTTTTCCAAATATCTTACATGTTTGGGATAGGACATTTTGTTGATAGGACAGCAAGCAACTATTGAGAGCAAGATAACAAAATTTCACCTCAACGTATATAATGCATGAGAGAAGTTTTAATGTTTTATATGTGAAATTATTTATCTTATTAATCTGGTGTTGAAAAGATTGGGATGAATCTCATTAGGAAAGATGTTAGGGGTAGTTGTTTTCCTTGGCTTAGTGCCTTAGTTTTTCATGTTATTTTCTTATTTTACCAATAACAACAAATATTGAGGTCGTGTGATTTTTTATTTGGACTCTCCAAGACCCATAGAAAAGTTTTGTCTGTATTATATGACAAAGTATTTGTAGTTGGAGTCAAATACAAGCTGCTGAAATATATACTTCTCTTTACTACATGTAATTAAATTTAAAACAACTTTACGAGTACAAATTGGTGTGCTTACTTTTCCTAAATCTAGAGCAAGCAACCTTTGCTATTGCTAGAAGCTTTCCATGCTCCAACTAAGTTATATATCAGTGATATAGAAGCATTTGAACTTATAAATATTAATTTTTTTGTCTGCGGCAGTGATTCCTGGTCGAATTTTGCACATTTTATAGAGCCTAAGCAAAAATTACACTTTTCCTGCGGATAATTTTATAGACTTCTCATATAATGTTACTTCCTTCCTGCGGATAATTGCACATTTCCTGCGGATCCTAAAATCCTAAGGAAACAATTACCCACGAAGGTATTACATTTACCTATGAACCTAAATCCTTGGCAAAATCCGGAAAAAGTGAGAGGTTCTAGTCATGGTTGGGCTTGCTACAAGCCCAGGCTAGCTGTGGAGTGGCTCCACCCCAGTTAGTAACTCAACTAATTTACATCCTAAAAAAAGTTTAAAAATTATCAAAATTAGGAACGGAAAAAATAAAATTGGTCATCAAATATTATACACCCTCTCTGACATTTAATGATGAAATCAAAGAGGAAGCTTAATTTGCCGATCTCCGTCTCTAAATTTTCGTCGTTGTATCAATTTTTTTTTAGAAATGTATATAAATTATATTCTAAACATGAAGTTTAATTTGCTTCATGAAACCTTGTAAAAAAATAAAATAAAATAGCTCCATGTGACAAAACCACATGTTCAATGTATGACTTGCCATTAATTTAATGAGGTTTAGGTAAAAGTAGTCACAGAAACTTAACATGGCATATGCAAACCATATTTACATGTCCAACAAAACACAAAATACAGTAAACTTAGTTCATTGCACGTGGAAGTTGTGATCGTACACACAAAATCAGCGCACTCATCTCTCATATCTAACTATTACTTTCCAAGAACTTGGTGTAACAGCTTTAGCTCAAAGTTGTAACTTTTACTTTCAGTTTCTTTGGTGTCAGTTTAGCTTTCAAGTTAAACTGATTATATTTGTCGTTCCAAAGGCAAACTAATATGCAAATGGAAAAATGTTGGAACTAAAATGTCTTTCCTTAAGAGCAGCACCTACAAATGGTGCACCCACACTTATTGCTTGAGGGTCACATCACTTTTCTACAATCAACAAAGATGAAAAAGTGTTACATGTGGTCTACAATGTTTTGATGATTGAAAATGGCTCAAAATTTTTAATAATAATCGACATTGTTACCTTTAAGTTGAAATTTAGGGTCATCGATCGATGTTTTAGCAAGATAAGATATAAGGTTGTTTGAGGTATGGAGGGAGAGAATTAATGGGTGAAGTGATAATGAGGTTGAGGTTTTGTCTCCACTTTCAGCATAATACTAACAATAACTAATATACTAACACTGACGGTTTAAAAAAAATGTCTTCTTACAAGTGAGAGAGTGACTTGATTGATGTTGCTTTAATTAAAATTAGAGAAAAATATAGAAATTAAATTTTGAGGCGTTTGCGCGAGTATTGTCAAATAATGGCAATCAAGGCACAATCTTTGTAGACAATGACATGGTTAATAGGATTTAGGTCGTGGAACATTTGCCTATAAATATCAGTTGTAAATTTTATTTTAAATACACTTAATTAATAAAACAACTTATTTGACTCACAATTTATCTATGTTTTTCAGCTTTTAGTTTTTACTTGTATTTTTCATGGTATTTTAGTTCTCAAAAATCATTTACAATACTTAACACTATTCAAAAGAGCTAACAAGAAACTCACAACCAAGAGACATAGTTACTTTTTTGGTGTAGTGTGTAGAAAAAGGAAATAACCATTGAGAATTATTAATGGAATCATCGACTAACTTTTAAGTTTGACAACAAAGACACTAGTATTCATTTGCCATTTATTTTTTTGTCTAACCAACTCCAATTAATCATTGTCTCAAATATGAGTACAAATAATATCGTGATTTTTTTGCTTATATAGAGTATCATTCAACTTTGTCAAAATTTTGAATGATTTTCAAACTTCTATTAGTTTGGAGTTACTAACCATTCAGACATTATTTGCATTTAATTGTTTCATTTGTGTTTAGTCCAAGCAATTCATTAATTACTTAGATTTACATGTCACATAATACAACTTAAATGATAAATTACTGCGATAGATCTATTAAAATTACAATGAGAAATGGTAATATCGAAAGAACAATTTTTTAAAAGCGAAAGAAATAACAAGTTACTTAGGTTGGACTTGCTCTTAGTGTTAGGCATTAGTAATTATATAATATTAATTAATTGGAGTTAGAAACATTAGAAAAATAAAAGACACATAGCATCCGTAGATGTTTGTGTGTTTCCCATTTGAAGGAATTTGTTCCTAGTGCCAAAATAAAAATTAGTATGAGCGAACCATGGCCAACTCTCTTCAGCACCTGTCCTTTTCTTTTGCTGCTCACTTTTGGACTTTTCCTTCCAATAAGATTCGTATCTCTAGTCATTACTTGAGGCCTCCCTCTCTATACAAACTCAACTACTTATAATCTATTGAAAATCTTAATTCCCATACTAATTCTTCACTTTTTAAACACACTGGAAAAACAAGAATTAGAAAAGTAAACTTTATGTATGCTTACGCACTAACCCACTGATAAGAAGATTAATTGAATGTAATCCCTTATGTCTAAGTTCAATCAAATCATATTGAGCAAGTGCCAAAATTGTACACCACCTCAAAGAAGTTTAGTCAAAGAAAAGAAAAGAAAATTAAATGGAGAACATAGTCAATATTAATATGATTATATATTATAATGAAGGAAAGTAACAACATTACAAATAACAACAATAGTGACTCAATCATAGAATTAGAAATACAACAATATTAATATGATTACACTACTAATAGTAATTACTACTTATAGTACACATTCATCATTATTATTATTCCTTAACACACTCTTTTTCTTTGTGTTGTGTGGCAGTCATCTCATCTCATCTCATCTCATCTCAATAATGTATCATGTTCATATCTGCAGAAGCAATGATTGGTTGGTTCAAATAACCCATATTCAAATTCAAAGGGTTGTTGAAGTAATTGTGATTATCAACAGGTTCAAAAACACCATTTGCAACATTCATGAAGTTGATGATCTCATTCAAAGATTCAAATCTGCTGTTGAGTTCATTGAGTTGAGCTCTAAGCACAGAGTTTTCAGATTCAACAGCTAAGAATCGTTGAGTTGTGAGGTTGACAGAAGTTAGAATCTGTTGATTCTCATTCCTTAGTTGACTCACCTGAACACCAAGATCATCTAAGTGTTTTTGTTTCCTCATTCGAGATCTTCTTGCTGATTCGCGGTTTGATATCATTCTCTTTCTTTTTCTTTGATCCATCAGAAGCATTAAATCTTCCTCTGAACCTGAATTTGGAAGTGTTGAATAGCCAGAAGATGTTCCACTTGAAGAAGCCATGTGAGAGTGATAGAGAGAGTTATTTGCAGAAACAGAACACAAAAACAGAGGAAACAGGACGCAGGCAGGACCCAGAAGAAACTAATGAGAATTGAAATTGCAGAAAATTGAAAATAATTAATAGTAATAATAAAGAGAAAATAAAATGGATTAGAAAACAGAAATCATGAAACGTAGTAAAGCCAGTAAAGGAAGACAACAGAGAAAGATTGAACTAAATGGGTCCTGCGCCTAACAGTAGAATTGATCATACAACCAGAAAAGAAGATTTCACTCAGAATTTGATACATGAATCTCAAACATCAATAACAATATGTTATGCATTTAAGATTTTTTAAGCTTGTTATTGTTTC